>Ga0209810_1000283_pt1 | contig 131647 bp, 134 predicted proteins | sample Coa_R1_7_FD_187159 | JGI IMG/M metagenome (GOLD analysis project Ga0209810, IMG submission 187159) | Surface soil microbial communities from Centralia Pennsylvania, which are recovering from an underground coalmine fire - Coalmine... | ecosystem: Environmental > Terrestrial > Soil >...
AACGCATCCGACGACAGCAACAGCCCACCCCAACCGAGAACACCGAGGAGGTGGTCGCCGCCTAGCATCCACACCCGCGGAAGCTACGCCCACCCACTTTCACCCGGAAGATGGGACGTCACCCGGCGCTGGCAGCACACGCTGGGAGTTGCCTCGCGGGCACGCGTCGTCAGCAGACTCCTCGATCCCGGCGAGGCGCAGGTGCTGATTGCGGCGGCGTACGTCCACGACATCGGCTACGCACCACAGCTGCAAGACACCGGGTTCCACCCGCTCGACGGCGCCCGCTTCCTCCGCCGTCGGGGCTATGACCGGCTTGCGATGCTGGTCGCAAACCACACTGGCGCCCGCGTGGAGGCGGAGGAGCTCGGCCTTGGGGCCGGGATTGCGGAGTTCGCCGAGGAACCGTCGCCCGTGGCGAAGCTCCTGACGTACTGCGACCTGACGACGTCGCCGGATGGCGAGCCGATCGCAGCGTCCGTCCGGCTGGACGAGATCATCGAGCGCTACGGTGATGAGGCGCCCGCCTGTGCCGCGCGACGGTCTGCGTCAGCGCTCCTCGCTCAAGCTGCTGAGATCGAGGAGCTGCTGGCTAGACATGCTGTAGGCGCCCGGCCTAACCTTCAGAACATCATGCTCAATATGCGAACGCTGCCGGACGCCGCAGCCGATCTTCACCTAAGTGACATTGAGCAGCGCGCGCTGGCCTTCGTGGCCGAGGGCTCAGCCCGAAGGAGATCGCCGATCGCGTCCACATGCCCGAGGACGAGCTGTACCGGCTCGTCGCCTGGGTTCTCGACGAGCTCGAGCCCGCGCCGAATGGAGACACGATGCGCGACGTGTATGCGCGTCACGGCGGTCGGCCGGCCGATCCCGGCGAGATCGAGGAGTTCGAGCGCCTCTACGGAGCTTCGCTACCGCCTGACGGAGAAGGCTGACCGCGGGTTGGTCGGCAGGACGGGACGGGAAGGGGAGCCCGCCCATTTCGACGATGCCGGCTTCGCGTCTGATCCCTCCGCCGGTAGGGCTTGCGGGAGCGCCCACAGCGAATGCAGCTGCCGGGGCGGCGGCAGTTCAGGGGCATCCCAGGCATAGTGCCCTGACGAAAGGCCGCCCTGCCGTTGGAGCGCCCCGTTATCTGCCGAGCCCTCCGTCCCTGGTACTACGCTCTCCACGTCCGGGCGGGCCAGCTGCCAGCGCCGGACGCTAGTGACCATGGCGCTCCTGGAAGAACTTATCGCCGACGTTCCCGACCCGCAGCTTCGTGCTGCGCTGTCCTCAGAGACCCGGCTTCTCAAGCAGCGCACCCAGTTCGGGCTGGTGTTCGAGCGTCACCTGCCCGAGACTGTCCTACTGGCGGCGAGCACAGGGGTTCGCGAAGGCGACGAGGTTCGTTTCCGCGCCAATGCCGCTAGTCCGCGCAGACTCCACGTGGTCTCCATCCAAGGTGACGTCGTGAGCGTTGTCGACGGGGACGGGCTGACTGAGACGGCGGATTTGCAGGACCTGCTTGTCGTAAAAGATTTCAGCGACCCCGTGTTCCCGACGCTCCGACCGCTGGGCAGAGTTGAGAACGCTGACGAGCAGCGCTCTCCGCACCTCGTCATAAACGGCGAGAACTTCCACGTCCTGCAGCTGCTCGGCCACACCTACGCTCGGAGTTTCGACTGCATTCTCATCGACCCGCCGTATAACACTGGTGCTCGGGACTGGCGCTACAACAACGACTACGTCGACGGCAGCGACCGCTGGAGGCACTCCAAGTGGCTGTCGTTCATGGAGAAGCGACTTCGTTTGGCTAGGGGTCTCCTGAAGCCCGATGGCGTTCTCGTCGTGACGATCGACGAGAACGAGGGAAGTCATCTCGGCGTGCTGCTTGAGGGCCTGTTCCCCGAGGCTTTCCGGCAGATGGTCACCATCTGTATCAACCCCAGCGGTGCGAGCGGCGGCGACGGACTATCACGTGTAGACGAGTACGCATACTTCTGCTTCTTCGGCGGCGCGCAGCCGGTTGAGACCGCCGACGACATGCTGGTCTCTGCTGCCGACGCCGACGTCGTTCACACGAACGCTGAGGGCGTGCGCTGGGAGTGGCTGATGCGCGGCGGCAACGCCTGGTATCGGGACAGTCGCCCGAACATGTGTTACCCAATCCTGCTGAACGAGGAAGGCACGCGTATTGTTAAAGCCGGAGGCCCGTACACCGGACCAGAGGGTGAGCAGCCAGAACGGGTCGAGGGATACCGGGCGGCTTGGCCGATTCGCAAGGACGGCAAGCTCGGCATCTGGCGGGTTGAGGGCGAGAGGCTCAACGCGCTCGCCGAGCAGGGCTACGCCTACGTCTCCCGCCGTGACGCGGCCCGCGGTACCTGGACGATCAAGTACCTAATGTCGGGGGTCATCGAGTCAATTGAGGCCGGCCTCATTGAGGTCCTCGGCCGCGAGCCCGAGACAGGAAGGGTGAGCGTCCGCGCTGCCGCCAGGAAGGGCAAGCGGGCAAAAACTATGTGGTATCGCGGCCGTCACACAGCGGGCGGCGCCGGGGGGACCGCGCTGCTGAACGCGTTGCTCGGCGAACGCAACGTTTTTCCGTTCCCGAAGTCGGTCTACACCATTCGCGACCTCATCGAGGTCGCCATCGGTAACCGCGAGGACGCGCTTATTCTCGACTTCTTCGCCGGCTCGGGGACAACGCTACACGCGACGCTCATGCTCAACGCTGCCGACGGTGGCGCGCGGCGTTGCGTGCTCGCTACCAACAACGAGGTCGACGAGAAACTTGCAAAGAAGCTTGAGGACGAGGGCATCTATCCCCGCGACCGCGAGTACGAGCGTCATGGAATCTTCGAGGCCGCCACGCGGCCGCGGGTTGAAGCCGCCATAACTGGACGTCGCTCCGACGGCTCACCAGTTCCTGGCTCCTACCTCGACGGGCGTGCGTACGCGGACGGCTTTCAGGAGAACTGCGAGTTCTTCGCGCTCGACTACCTCAGCAGCGACCGGATCGAGCTCGGGCTCGAACACGAAGCCCTCCACCCCGTCTACTGGCTAGCCGCCGGCGCCAGAGGCAAGCGCCCTGAGCGGGTGGACGCCGAGCAGTCATTCGCGCTCGTTCCCGGATGCGGCTACGCGGTGCTGTTCGATCCCACGGGCCTGGCGTCCCTCAACGAGGCGCTCGCGGGCGCACCCGAGGGAGAGCATGTCTTCGTGCTCACCCACTCCCACCAGGCGTTTGCGCAGATTGTGACCGCGCTCGGACGCGAACGAATCGCTCACATGGTGCCTGCCGACTATCTGCGCTGGTTCCGCGCCGCCGCAAGACTGCCGCTTTGAAGCTCCAGCTCAAGGACTTCCAGGAACTCGCGGTCGAGGAACTTGCGGTTCGTGCCGAGCAGGCGCGCGCCGAAGCCGCCCAGGGCGTCGGTCAAGCGCTCGTGTTCAGCGCCCCGACCGGCTCGGGGAAGACGGTGATGGCCGCTGCTTGCATGGAACAGATAGTCCGCGGGGATGAGAACCGGCAGGGTGACCCAGACGCGACATTTCTGTGGGTCACTGACCAGCCAGAGCTCAACGAGCAAACCCGCCGTAAGTTCCTCGACGCCTCAGACCTCTTCGACGAAAGCTCGCTCGTCACCATCGACGCCGACTCCTTCGACCAGCCGCGGTTCGACCCCGGCATTGTCTACTTCCTCAACACGCAGAAACTCGCGCGCTCCAGCAACCTCACGCGCTCAGGTGATGGTCGGAGCTACACCATCTGGGACACGATCGCCACAACCGCCGTCGAGCGTCCGGCCTCGTTCTGGGTCATCATCGATGAGGCGCACCGCGGCACGCGCGACAACGGGGCTGCTAACGGCCGCGACCGCCGCCCAATCATCCAACGCTTCGTCCGCGGTTCCGACGAGATTCCACCGGTTCCACTCGTCGTCGGCATCAGCGCCACTCCTCAGCGCTTCAACGAGTTGCTCGCGGGTACAGCCCGGACGCAGCGCCCAGTTACGGTCGAGGCTGAGGATGTCCGTGCCTCAGGACTGCTGAAGGACACCATTGTCCTGTACCACCCCGACGAGAGCCAGCCGTCAGACCTGACGCTGCTGTCGGCAGCTGCCCACCAGCAGAGGCGGTTCGCCAAAGAGTGGCGGGCATATGCGGCGGCCAACAAGCAGGCAACGGTGCATCCGGTGCTCGTCATCCAGGTCGAGGACGGCCGCGGGAAAGCGCTCACCAGGACCGACCTCGGCGCCGCGCTTGAGACCGTTGAGAAGGTGCTTGGACCGCTCGGCCCGCAGGAGGTCTGCCACGCCTTTCAGGAGCAGGGCACTGTGCTGGTGGGAAACCACTCTCGCGCGCTTGAGTACGTGGCACCGTCCGATATCGAGGGGAAGGCCCAGCTGCGTGTGGTCTTCTTCAAGCTCAGCCTGACCACCGGGTGGGACTGCCCGCGCGCGGAGGTGATGATGAGCTTCCGCACCGCCCGCGATGAGACGTCGATCGCCCAGCTTGTGGGGCGCATGGTCCGTACCCCACTGGCCGAGCGCGTAGGCGGTAGCGACCTGCTGAACTCCGTCTCGCTCTATCTGCCCTACTACGACGAGAACGCGCTCGAGTCAGTCATCCAGCGGTTGAGCGAGCCTGACCCGGACCAGGGCCTGCCTGGAATTGATGTCAAAAGCGGGCGCCAGATCGTCGAACTCGCGGTCGCTCCAGGCCTGCGCAATGCGTTTGACGCCGCTCAGGGTCTCCCCGTGTATCGGGTCGAGCGCACCTCCAAGCTCGGCGCGGTCCGTCGGTTGATGAAGCTCGCCTTACAGCTCGGCATTCACAATCTCGACAAGGCGGCCTACCAGGACCTCCTCGACGCGATGGTCTCCGCTCTGGAAGCTGAGCGCGCCGCTCGATCATCGGACGACGCCTTCCAGCACCAGGTCGAGGAGGCCGCGAAGATCGATGTTCGCGCGGTCACGATCGCCGTCGGCTCCGCGGTCATCGAGAGCACGACGACCTCAAAGCTGACAGCCGAGGAGCGCAACATTGAAAACGCCTACCAGGAGGCGGTGCGCAAGCTCGGCGACGGCGAGATCGCCGCCGGGTACCTGCGGCTGCGCGCCGCCGACGAGCACACGCACACGCTCTCGCGCTTCAAGCAGGAGCTGTATGCGCTCATGGGTGACGACGCCGCCCGCGCGGCCGTTGAGGCGCTCGCCGAGCAGCTCGCCGATACCTATCTTGCCAAGCACGAGGTTGCGATCAACCACCTTCCCGACCAGCAGCGCCAGAAGTACCGAGCGATTTGGCGCCAAGGCGGCGTAGCCAGGCCCGAACCTTGGAATCTCTACTCAAGCATCCAGGGAACCAAGGGCGGCAAGGACTACCCCAAGCACCTGTTCGTAGCCGAAGACGGCAGCTTCTCATGCGTCCTGAACCGATTGGAGGACATGGTGATATCTGAGGAGCTTGCACGCGGGGAGGAGGTCATCGGCTGGCTGCGAAACGAACCGCGCAAGCCATGGGCCTTCAGCGTCAACTACACGCGCCATGGCGTCGAGAACGCCATGTACCCGGACTTCATTATCTTCCGCAAAGCCGACGGGCACATCGTCTGCGACATCCTCGAACCGCATAGCCAGCGCGAAGCCGATAGTGCCGCCAAGGCCCGCGGGCTCGCCATCTTCGCCGACAAGCACGGCCACCAGTTCGGGCGCATCGAGCTCATCGACGAAGTCGGCGGCACTATCAAGAGGCTCCGGCTGAAGGATCCCGAGACGAACAAGCGCGTGAAGGCCGTCGCCAACGACGAGCACCTGCGGCAGCTCTTCACCGACGCATAGTCGAATCCGAGGCGGTCCCAGTGATCTCGAGCCCATCCCCATCCCCGGGGGCAGGAGGCGGATCGACGCGCAACAACCTATGCTTGCGCTATAAGAGCACTACAATTTGACGATAAGGGCGGTGGAATGGGAAAGGTCCGGCGATGATCGGTGACCTACCGGCTCCGAGCGGAGGGCGCCTGGCTCGCGCGCCGCTCGAGCTGGTCGTATGGCAGCTCATGTTCGCGCAGCCTCCCGAGCGGGTTGCGGAGCCTGATGTCGGTCCGCGGCTTGCGCAGTTCTTGGCTGCTGATGGTCTCGGCGAGTTCTCGGTGGTCAGCCAGACCGGCATGACGATGAGTCTCGCGCTCGGCCCTGCTGTGCCGCCGCAGGCGTCTGGCCAGGCTCAGCGCATCGTTGGCTGGCAGCTTCGGCGTCAGCAGTTGGTCGTGACGCTGAACGAGCAGGCACTGTCGATCGAGACGACCGATTTCGTCGACTGGGATTCGTTCGGGGCTGTTCTCGGCCGCGCCGTCGAGTCGCTCCAGGGCTTGATCGAGATTCCGCCCGAACAGCGGCTTGGGCTGCGGTACGTGGACAAGATCGCTGTCGAGGCCGTTGAGCGCGCTGCTGACTGGACCGGCTACGTCGCCGACTGGCTGCGAGGGCCGCTCGTGCATCCTCAGCTTGGGGAGGCGGTGCTCGCCTATGCCCAGCAGGCAGACTTCGATGCCGGCGACGGTATGCGGGCGACCGTCAGGCAGCGGACGTTCCCAGACCCCGAACGGCGAGGGAAGCCGACGATGCTTCTCGACTTCGATGCCTTCCGAGAGGGATATCGCCTGTTCGACGCGCGGGGGGTGCTGGATGCCAGCACTCGGCTGAGCGATATTTCCCACCGGCTGTTCCGCGCGGCTGTCTCAGACCAGCTGTACGCCATGTTCGCCAGCGACCAGGAGAACTGATGACCGCGATAACTGGACCACCTACGTCCGGGGCGACCACCGACCTGCTGGCCCACCTGAACGAGCTCTCCGGGGTCGGACCATGGCCCGAAACCGCAACCGCCGTTTCGTTCTATTGGGAGCCTCTGCTGCATCAGCAGCGGCTCGCTGCGATGACGTTTGCCGGCGCCACGGGCGCCCTGATGGGGGCAGTCGAGGACCTCATGGAGCATGCCGTTCCGTCCTCGCTCGGCGCATCGGCACCCACCGCAGCGACGCTGGTGCCAGACCCCGAGCTTGTGGCGGCGGCTTCCGGCGCACCGGTCCTCCAAGCCGTGGAGCAGATCCGCGGCTGGCTTGGCGTTTCGTACGAAGCCGTTGCGAAGATGGTCGGGATGGGCAGCGCGTCGTTGTTCTATTACTGGAAGCGTCGGCAGGCCGAAAGGCATGCCGTCAATCCGCGACCAGCGACAGTGGCAGCCATTCTGCGTCTTCACGCGTTTGTTCGTGGGCTGGTGGAGACGATCGACGGTGAGCCTGGTGGTCTGGGCGTCCAGCTTTGGGTGCGCACGAAGCAGCGCGGACTTGAACCGCTGGACTTGCTCCTCCAAGGCCGCCTCGACGAGGCCGAGGCACTTGCCCGCGATCTGCTGTTCGGGTCGGACGCAGCCGAGGTCCCGGCGTGGCGCACCGCACGGCTCGAGCGCCCCGACCCGAGCCCAGCACCAGCCGCCACCGTTCCCCGGTATGAGGCCAGCGACTTCGCGTGAGTGGCGCTGGACCAGGTGCCCCATGGTCCCTGGACGCGGGGCTTGACCCCGACGACTGGCCGCCGGAAGCGCGCACGGCCTCCAGCGGGCTCCGGCAGGGAACGCTGATCGACGAGCCGCCGTTCGTGTACGCGGCCGCCGCGGCGTACCCGATTCACCCTACGACGCGCGCCTGGGCCGAGACGACCGCCGCCGAAACCGGGGTCGTCAACGTCGCGAACCCCGAGCGTCGGCCGCCGTATGGGCTGATCGTGACGCAGACCTGCGATCTGGTCGAGGAGGGCAGACCAAAGCGGCCGTGGGTCCATGTCGCACCCGTCTATCGCTTCGACGGACCCCTCGATCAAGCCCGCATGGTGCTGCGCGAGCGAGGCCTCGACTACCTGATCCCGATCGACGCGCTGGGAGCAACCGAGGAGGATCTCTGGGTCGCCGACCTGCGACTGCTGATCGCCGTCGAGAAGGGCTGGCTCGTGGGTCGCAAGACCCGAAACGCGTTCGGCGCAGAGTCGGGCTTTGATCGGCTGCGCCGTCAGCTGGAGAACGCATTCGCGCGCCCGGCGTACGCAACGGCGGTGGTCGAGCACGTACTGAAGCCCTTGCAAGAGCTGCTCGCGGCGATCACCAGGGAGGCGGACGGTCGCGATCCGATTATCGAGGTCGGGCTTCGACTCGGGCGATCCCGAGTGCACCCGACTAACGCGCAGCTCGTGTTTCTGCTCGAGAGCCCGATCGCAGATCACTTGCGAGACCTGATCATCGACTGGTGGGCCGAGCGGAGGGATCCAGCCCACCAAGCCGGCTTGGAGCTGCTGCAGCCGGAGCTTCAGCTGTTGGACCGCTTTCCGGCGAGTGAGTACCGCCGACTCGATCTGGTCGACATCAGCGGTTTCTCGCCCGAAGAGTCATGACTCGGAGTGCGCGGCCGGCTCACGTCCCGCAGCTCGACCCCGACAGCGGCTGATTCTCTAGCCCACCCGGCGCGCCGAGCGAGCGCAGCAGGTTCGAGAACTGCTGGCCGCAGTACGTACGGTTGGCGCCGGCGTCGCCGCTGGTCGCTTGCTGTCCGAGAACGGCGGCTTCGGGGTTCGGGCCGGGGCCGCTGGCCCAGCCGGTCTCGATGCACCCCTGGCCGCCGGGAGGTGCGAACGTGCCGATCTGTTGGCCGGCGGTTACGACGTCGCCTGCCTTGACGGTCGGAACGATGTCCTCGGTCACGTAGACGTAGCGGCCCCGGTACTCGCCGTCCTGCAGCCTGTACACGACGCCCCCGTTCGTGTTCGTCGAACAGGTCCAGCCGCCGCCGATGCCCGTTCCGGCGAACGTCACGCGGGCGTTGCCGAGAGCATCGATCTCCCCGATCCCGTCGTAGTCGACGCCCATGTCGATCCGCTGCGGCACCAGATTCTTCGTGTGGGCAAACGGGTTCACGTACCCGGCCGGCGAGACCGAGCAGCCGATGGCGCTTGTGGTGCTGGCAAGGACCGCCGACCTGCCGCCGGAGTTTAGGCCCTGGCTGTAGAACTGCTGCGCCCGTGAGAGCACGAGGCTGACGTAGCTCGCGCTGTGGTTGTAGCCGAACACAGCGGCCGACCACGTCGACGGGTCGGCGGTCAGGCCCAGGGCGTGGAGGTAGTTAGCCGCTGAGTAGATCGCGTCGGCCGGATCCTGGATGTTCGGCGGGCCTGTGTGGCCCGGCGCGTCAACACCATAGGTCTGCCAGGTGCCCGGCTCGAACTGCATCGGACCCATCGCGCCGGCGGAGCTGGTCGAGTTGTTGGTGCCGAACGAGCTTTCGGTGTCCATAATCCCGGCGAGGATCGAGGCGCCGTGGGCCCCGAGGTTGTACGCCGCCGCCGCGCTCTGAAACAAGGGCGCATACTGGGCGGGCACTCCACCCACAGGCCCCGCGCCCGTCGAAGCGGTGCAGGCTCCCGCTCCTTGGGAGCCGGCCACCGCGGCGATCGCTGCCAGCAGGACCATGCCGCCCACGGCGGCCTGTGCCTTGAGCACCCGCCGCACGGGCTACTGCGGACGAACGCTCGACACCAGCCAACGGCCGTGATCGCCCACCACCTCCACGAGCAGCGCCCCGCGCACCGGCGGCCGTGCGGTCGTCTGATACGACGCGAGGACGATCTGAATGGGTGCACCCGTTCGGAAGGAGGCGGCCCCCTCGTAGCTGACGGCCACAAGCTGAGCCGGGGCGAACGCCGGGTTGTTGCGCTGCGCTGGCGGCACGCTCGCTGGCTGCGAGAGCAGCAGCCGTCCGAACTGCGGCGTGCACGTGGATCGGATCGCGCTGATCACAGCGGGCGAGTCGCGGCCGATCTGGTACTGGAGGTACGCGGCCACGAAGCGTCCAGCGACCGCGCGGACGGCGCGGGCAGTGGAGCTCGACTGTGACGGCGGGCGAAGCCGAATCCGCTCCGGAATAGCGGCCGAACGAGTCGGCGGCGGCGAGGACAACCGGCCGGGCGCGCTACGACCCGCAAACGGAGCCGTCGCGATCGGCCGCCCCAACGAGCCGGTGGGACTCGACGCGGTCGATGACGCCCGATGGCCCCCACCGCACCCGGCCACGAGGAGCACTAGCGCCGCCGCCGACGCCCCAATCGCCGCCAACCGCCGCAGCGCCCTGTCCTTGTAGTACGGCCGAAGCGCGATCCAGGCGGGCGGCTGGCGCCCGTAGACGAGCAATGCCGTGTCCTCGTCGGCCTGGCGCACGCGGTGCGGCGGAGCTAGCGGCTCGAGATGCGGCTGCACGGTCGTCGAGCGCCTGGCACCCGAGCCGCCGCCGCGGTGCTCCGAGATCTGCTGGACGAGCTCCTGGCCGAGCAGCCCCTCGATGTAGCGCAGCGTCGCCGGATCGCCGATCCCCGAGCAGAACAGCTTGCAGGTGTGGTTCGCGAGGATCGACTGCGCCCGCTCGGATCCCCAGTGCTCGATCGCCTGCGAGAAGTCCTGGAGCACGGTCAGCAGCAGCACCCCGGGCCCGACACCCGCCGAGGCGTACTTGCCGAGCGTGGGGATCGGAGCGATGTTCGCAACCTCGTCGAGCGCGCAGAGCAGCGGAGGCGAGAGGCGACGGCCGGGCCGAGTCGCGGCGAGCTGGAGGGCCTCGTCGATCACCTGCATCAGCAGCGCGCCGAACAGGTTCGCCAGCCGGCGCTGGTCCTTATCCGGCGCAACCACGTACAGCGTGTTGGGCCCGGAGAGCAGCCACGAAGCGCTGATGTCCGACCGCGCCGTCGCGGCGGCGACCGAGGGCTCCTGCCAGGCGTCGAGGCCTTCCTCAAGCGTCGCGTAGAGGCTCGACTGGTAGCGCGGGTCCTTCTTCCAGGTCGCCTGCAAGTTCTCGAGCGCGCGCTCTGCCTTCGGATCCGGAGAGCGCTCGAGGAGCTCCGCCGGCTCATCCTTCTCGACCGTGTCGATCCAGCGCAGCACGTCTTCGAGCGTTCGGCTGCCGGCATTCGCGGCCAGCAGCAGTGGCGCGAGGTGTCGCGCTGCGGCGGGACGCCAGTGCGGCTCGCGATCGAGGCGTGCCTGCTCCCAGCCGACCTGCATCAGCATCGAGGCGACCTCGCGTGCAGAGCTCCAGTCCGACGCCGAGGCAACCGGCGACCAGGTGGCGCTCGCAAGGCCCGTGCGGCCGAGCGGATCGAACACCTTGACCTCGCCCAGGCGCTGCCGCACGCCGATTGTCGCGTCGAGCACGTCGGGCTTGATCGAGGTGTTGAGCGCCGGTCCCTGCCACTCGAGCAGCGCCGGGATCACGACGCGGGAGCTCTTGCCGGCGAGCTGGGTCGGGCCCATCACGAGCGTGGAGGCGCGGTCCCCGGCCGCGATCAGCGCACCGTCGAGCCGTCCGAGGATCACCCGGCCCATCGCCGGACCGCCAACCCGCAACGCCGCCAGGTCGCGCGGCTTCGCCCACCGGGCCGCCTTCGGCCGCTGCGACGAGGATTCGACGAGCCGCACCAGCCCCCAGATGGCGATCGACAAGAACACGATTCCCACCAGCGCACCGAACGCAAGCGGCACGGTCATGTCCGCCGGCAGCCACCCTCGCACGGCCAGCGGCCATGCCATCCCAACACCGCGAGAGAAAACATGGACAACGGTGGTCGCAGCCGAGCCCACCGGTAGCACGACGGGATGCCCGCTGGCGAATAGCCCTCCGATAACACCCGCCGCCTCGACGGCGACCACCAGCGCCTGCAACAGCACCCCCGCGCCAGCGAGGGCGACCAGCTCCCGATCGGTGCTTGAGCTCAACCGCGCCCTCCAACCGCCCGCGGGAGCCTCATACCCATCCCCTCATCGGTCTGGACGAGGTCCCATTCGGCCGCGGCGATCAGGTGGCGGACCAAAAATCCGCGTTCCCCCACGCGCCACAGCGCCTCACCCTGGCCGAGCGTCTTGATCAGCTCGCGCTCCGTCGAGGTCAGCTGAAGCGAGCCGGCCGTCAGCGGAACCTCCTGCGGGTCCTGGCGGTAGACGACGCGGATCGCGGCCTCGGCCGCCAGGCCCTCGGCGAGCTGCTGCACCCGCGAGCCGGCATCGCCGGTGGCCGACAAATCCGACAGCCGGTGAAGCGCGATCACGTACTGGACGCCGGTCTTGCGCGAGAGCTTCAAAGCCGCCGAGTAGTACTCGGCCGCACCAGGGACCGACAGCGCTCGCCACGCCTCGTCGTTGACGCGCACCGTCCGCTCGGGTTGCCCGCCCGTACGCACGGCCTCGTCCATCCGATCGCGCCGGCGCGCGTCGAGGAACGCGGTGGCGCAGACGAGCGCGATCGCGAGCGCGACGTTCTCGTCGGCTCCATGCGCGTGGTCGGCGATCTGCGAGATGTCGATCGCGACCGCCGGCTTGTCCCAGACCTCGGCGCTGGCGGTCGTCGGACCGTCGAACATCCCGCGCAGCGGGCCGGTCGACAGGTCGCGCAAGGCCAGCATGCACTCCCGGAGCTGCGCGCCGGCCTGACGCTGGGTCATGTTCAACTCGAGAGCCAGCTCCGGAGACGGCTCCCGCAGCTCGGAGACGACGTCGGGGATCACGACCTCGCGCTCCGAGTAGCGCGCGTCAACCGAGGCGAGCGCGGCGGACAGCCCGACCCGCTCGACCGGCGCAAGCTCGCGGCCGAGGAGCGCCCGGGCCACCGCGCGCAGGAGGCTCTCGCGGCTTGCCTGGGAGCCGACGCGCTCGAGCGGGTTCAGCTGGACGCCCGGCTCGAGGCGCAGCGTGACGCCGCCCATCGCGTCCATCAGCGGCTGGTACTCGCCCTTGCGCTCGATGACCTCGATCCGGCGCCCGAACACGCGCTGGCGAAAGCACCATGTCTTCAACAGGGCGGACTTGCCGTACCCCTTGAGCCCGAGCACGAGCATGTTCGGGTCCTGGAGCAGCCCGTCGACGTACAGCTCCCACGGGTCGAGCGCGAACACGCCGCCGTACACGTTGCGCCCGACCAGCACCCCGCGGTTCCCAAGGCCCGCCTGAGCGACGAACGGATAAGCCGCCTGGACATGCGCGGTCGACGCGAGGTGACCGTAGCGCTCGGCGGAGCGCACGAAGCCCCCGGGACCGCGGCGCCGCCAGGTCGGTGACTGTGAGCGCTCGCGCTCGAGTGCCCGCTCCCGCCAGGCCAGCTCAGCGCGCTCACGCAGCCGCTCCCGGATCACACAAGCCCCCGACACAGCGGCAAGGTGTACGTGAGCGCGTCCTGCTGCTCGCCGTGCATCCGCTCGAGCCGGAGCCCCGATGCCAGCGCCGCGGCCTGAACGCGGCCGAATGTCGCGTTCAGCTCCCCGACCCCGTGCTCGACCGGCACGCTCACGGTCACAAAGCCGGCGAACTTCACGAGCGCATGGCCAGAGGCGAGCTCGGCCTCGCGCTGGGCGACCGCCTGCTCGCGCGCCCGGTCGCGGGCGGTGGTGCGGCGGCCGATCCGCTGGCGCAGCCAGCCTTCGGCAGCTGCTTCCTCCGCCGCCCGCTCTGCCTGCCGGGTTGCCCTGCGCGGACCAAGCACCTCCATCACCATCGCGACCGTCCGCGTCGCCTGAACTCCCATCAACAGCCCCTGCAAGAACGTCGCGCGCACGTCCGAGCGTGGCCACTCGAGCAGGTGGCCAGTCGCGTGCAACGCCCCGTCGGCGCGGACGTAGCTCCACTCGGCATCGCGCGCCCGGGGGCCAAGCGACTGCGGCGCGATCCCAGGATCCTGACCCCGCGGCGAGTGCTCGCGCTCGTGGCGACCGAACGGATCGACCCCGTTACGAATGATCTGCGCCAACCCGCGCGCGGACGGGACCGCTGGGTTGCGCGCGCCGATCGGCTGCTGGGTCTGCACACCGATCCGCGTCAGCTCGTCGACGAGCTTTGAGACCTGCTCGCCCAGCAGCGCCAGCGCACCGTCGCGGCCGCCGCCCAGGTGCGCGATCGCGCGGGCGGCCGAGAGCCGCTGCGAGTCGAGCTGCAGCGAGACCAGCACCTCGTGGTCCTCCGAGCCCCGTCCCTGCGCGCTCAAAAGCTGCCACGTGGCCTCGAGCCCGCGATCGCTCTCCGGCCCGAGGCCGTCGAGGTCGGGGCGCCGATGCTCGTGCAGGTACTCGACAAGCTCGTTGGCGCCCGGGGGCAGCGTCCGCTCGTACCACCCGATCCGCCTGATCGGCGAGTCATCGGCGGCGAACGTCGTCAGCAGCGCGCCGTAGGCGCCGAGCATCGCTTCGCGCTCGTCCTGGCCCAGGAGGTAGAACGCGCGTGCCTCGCAGCGGACGGTGGCGGTGTAGGTGTGCGCGCGGCGGTCAAAGACGACGCCCATCGGCACCCCGCCGAAGCGCTGAAGCCGCGTTTCTAGCAGCTCGATATCGGCCAGCTCCGCCGGGAGCGACAGTGGCGGAACCACCTCCTCGGGCTCGACGTCAGGACCAGCGGGCACGGGCACCAGGTGGCCCATCCGCGCTGCCTCCGAGCGAAAGCTCGCGGTGTCCGAAGCGCGTGCGGTTGCGAACCGCGCCATGACTGGAACCCACTCGAGCGCGGTGTGACCAGCGAAGCGGAGCCCCACGACACACACCGCGATCGCCAGATCCGCCCCCACGAGCGCGACCGACGCGAGCCCGCCGACCCGCATCAAGGCCAGCGCGACCATGCCGGCCACGACGATCCCCAGCACGTGCGACCCGCGCAGGCCGAGGATCCAGCCTGCCTGGGGGTGCGGTCCGAACCTGTACCTCCGTTCCACTCTTGAGTCACCTCCTCTATGTCGAGCTGTTCGAGTTGCCGGTCTGCGGCGGCGGACCGCCCCGATCCGGCGGGGGCGGGGTGGTGGGCGGCTCGCCTCCTACGACTGGACCATCGTTGGCGGGGGGCCGGACGGGAGCTGCGTCGTTCGGCGGGACCGGCTGGCCTCGCACGCCGCCGTCCTGACCGTTGCCGAAACCTCCGCTCGTGAACGCCTGCCAAGGCGCTCGCGCGGGCGGATAACCGCCGTGCCCTGCCCCCGCGTGGACTCGCGCAGCGCCATGGCCTGCCAGGTTCTCGCCAGCCGCGGCGATCGCCGGCAGCCAACCCGCGGCCGCGGCGACTGCGCCGGGCAGCGGCATCCGTCGCGAGCCTGAACTCGATCCAGCTTGCGCGCCTTGCCGTTGCGTCGAGCTACCCCGGCCCGAAGGACCGCCGCTTGGCCAGTACTTGCCGCCACTGTCTGCCGACTCGCCCGCAGCCACACCGGCGACTGGTCCCGCGACGAGGTCTCCGCCCACAGCGCCGTCGGCGCCCGCACCGGCGGCGCGCCCCATGCGACCGCGACCGCCGCCGACGCCCATCGCGCCGACCTCCATCCCGAGCAGGTGCATGAGCGCCCAGGGCGCAAAGCCGGCCATCGCCAGCACGACGAGCCCGGCGATGATCGTCCCCACCGACGGGCCGAGGCCGCCATAGAACGAGATGCCGCCGGCGAGCAGGTTCCCGCCGGTCATCAGCACGATCAGCATCACCGGCTTGAGCGCCACGAACACCCCGAGTACGCGCACGAGCTTTGACTGCATCCCGCCAAGCCGCGGCCAGATCGCGGCGGCCAGGGTGACGGGCAGGAACAGGACGGCGACGTAGATCGCGGCGTCGCGGAACAGCAGCTCGATCCAGACGAGAATCCCGATCAGTACCTCGACCAGCGCGATCAGGAACGCCAGCGCGCTCGATCCGAGCCCGCCCCAGCCCGATTTGCCCCATGACGAGGAAAGGGTCTGGAACAGGCCCTTCGGCATGTAGTGGAGGACGTCGGCGGAGATGCCGTCGGCGACCTTCAGGGCGAGCAGCGTCAGCGAGATCGCGACCGCGGTCACCACGCCTGCCCGGAAGATGCCGTAGAAGATCTCGCCGAGCGCGTAGGGGTCCTGGCGAAGCGCCGCCGACACGAGCCCGAGCAACGCGACGATCCCGGCGAGCGCGGCACCGAACATCGCCAGGTAGCCGAACTCCGACTGGTACCAGGCGCTCGTCAGCTCCGGCGTGGTTGTCGAGGCCATCGCCTTCGCCACCCAGCCGCCGACCGTCTGCGCCGCGTTCACCATCCACTTCGCGACCTGATCCATCACATCGCCGGCCAGGCCCGAGGCTGCCGCGCTCGCCGCCGAAGTCACAGCGTGAGTCCCCGCCCGCATGCCGACACTGACGGCGTCGCAGCCCTGGTCGGTCTTGTCGCCGGTGATGAGGTTGACGACCGGCGCCACCGGGTTGCTCTGGACCAGGACCGTGCCGAGCGGACACTTGTGCCCGCCGGACTTCTTCGATGATGCCGGCTGGGACGCCGCGCTCTGTCCGCCGCTCGTGGACGGGAGCGATCCCGCGGCGCGTGCGGCGGATGGGCCGGCGAGTGCGATCGCGCTGGCGACGGCGAGCGCCAATACCCCCAGGCGGATCCTCATCGGCTCGCCGCTCCGTACGTCGGTGTCGAATAGCCGGCGAGCGGCCCCTCGAACGTGGAGAGGGAGCTGTTGGCTTGATTCGCCTGCGGCGTCGACGCGGGCACCGGCCCGGGCGTCGGGAGCGTCACGTTGTTGGTCACCGCCCAGTGATCGCTGAGCCACCGAAGCGAGGTCTGAGCTAGGACCCATCCCTGCTTCGGAGGCCGGCCCGGGCCCCAGAAGACATCAGCCACCCAGCTCGTCACCTGCGCTGTATCGCCGTGGTAGTAGTCGAGCCGCCGCGCTCCGACGACGGCAAGGCTGTGCCCGCCGCGAGCCCACAGCGCCATCCCAGCCGGATCGCTGCCACGTACGGCTGCGGCGGATTTGAGATCGGCGGAGCGGTACGACGGCGCATCGACGATCTCGATCAGCTGCGTCTCGCGCGCGGGGTTCTGCTCGACGCTCTCCTGCTCGGTCGCGACGTAGTTGTCGGCGGCCGCGAGGGCTCCGGCGGGCGTGTGCTCGACGCCCACCGGGATGCCGTCGATGGCGGTGATCGGGTTGGCCGGCGGTGTTGCGGGCGCGGCCAGCCTTCCGAGGGCGAAGGACAGGCCCGCGAGCAGGACCACAATCCCAGCCGCCGGCGCAAGGACTCTGCGACCTGACGCACGGCTCCGCGGTCCCCGACGGGCGTCCGCGGGTGCGGCGTAGCCGACGCCAAAGCCTCTCGTCCTCGTCGCGCCGATCAAGGGAGTGCTCCGTAGTAAGGGGCCGTCATGCCCGCGAGCCGGGAGTCGAATGCCTCGGAGGTGCGATCCGCCGGGCCGCCGCTTGTCCACGCCGGGACCGGTGTACTGCCGTCGGGGGCGCTCGAGCGCGAGGTGACGAGCCACCTCCCGTCCTGCCAGGCCAGCGTCACGCTGTCAAGGAGCCAGTGCTGCGTCGGGAGGACGCTCGACGACCACGTCGTGAGCTCGTGCCAGACCGCCACCTGCGCGCTCCGCCCGTCGAAGGAGAGCAGCTTGGTCGCGGCGACCGCACCGGTCAGGCGCCCGTCACCGAGCTGCTGCGGCGTGCTACGAAGCGATGCGACCGGGAACGGCTGCGCCAGCTCGACGGGTTGGGCACGTGGTGCCCAGTCCGCCTTCACGACCGCGCGGAGCTGATCGGGGGAGAGAAGCGCGCCGTCCTCGGCCGCGAGGTAATTCTCGGCGGCGGAAACCGCGCCTCCAGGGCTGTCGAGCACGCCGACCGGTACGCCGTCTTCGAGCCGGATCGGATTCGGGTGCGCGGTCCCGGAGACCGTCACGTAGCCGGTGACGAATGAGCCCGCGAGCATGGCGGCGAGCGCGGCGAGTGCTGGCGCGGGCCGGATCATCGGACGTACCTCCTGTACGCGGTGACCCAATCCGACGCGATCAATCCCCGCGCCCGAGCGAGCGAGACTCGCCCTGCGCAGACCCAGTGGTTCAGCACACGCTCGAGCGAGTCCTTCGGATTCGGCGTCCGGCCTCGCTCGGGCCAGAGGTTCCGCAGATCGAGCGGCGCGCCGCCGAGCTCGAGCGGGACCAGGTGGTCGAGCTCGTAGCTCCCGAGGCGATGGCCGGCGTAGTAGCCGTAGGCGCGGATCAGCCGGCGCTTGATCGGCTCGGTGACCGACTCCGGCGGTCGGACGGTCCGCGTCCAGCCGCGCTTGCAGATGGTCTGCCGAATGGTTCCCTGCGACACGCGGCCGTTGACGGCGCCGGGAGTGCATCCATGATCCGGGAGCACGAACAGCCCCCGGCCGGCTACACGACAATGCGCGGGGACCGATCCGGCAGCCGCCGGGTCGCTGATCGCGCGATGATCCGCCACCGCGTTCCACGCGACGACGCCGGCGAAGACCGTCGCGGCCAGGATCACGAACGGACGGATCATCCGAGGCTCGACACCGCCGCGTCGACCATCATCAACACGGACGCGCTTGCGCCGAGCGCGGCTGTCGCTCGCGCCCACGAACCCATCCACGCGAGCCGGGTGCCGGGCCGGCTCGCTCGGCGGATCGCGTGAAGCGCAGCGCCAATCACCGCGATCGCGGCCGCCATCACCAGCGCGAGCCGGATTCCGCCGTCGCCTGGCGGGCACGTGACGACCACGGCGGTGAGCAGCCCAACTGCCACGGCCGAATCGCCGCTGCGAAGCAGCGTTCTCATCGCGAGAAGCACGCGCATGTCAGAGCGCGTATGCGGCGTTCAGGAACGCGGCGATCGAGCCGACTGCAAACGCAGAGATCAGCGCCACGACGACGCCTTCCTTGCCTCGCGAATGCAGTCGCTCCAGATGGAGCCCCTTCGCGGCGGCGAGCATCAGCAGCGACATCAGCGCTCCGACGCCGCAGGCGAGGAGCGCGTACATCGCGACCTCGTTGGTCGCGTGCTGGATGCCCTTGACGCCCGGCGCGCTCTGGTCGGGCGTGATCGAAAAGCGGTACGCGGCCAAGACCAGCGTTCTCACTACCTACCTCCTCATCTGTTGGTGGGTTGTTGATCTCCTCTCATCTGCGCCCCTTCCGCCGGTGACGGGCGTGGACAGCGCGCCCCGCCGGCCTGGTGGTGACGGCGACCGTCTGCGTGACGGTCTGGGTTACGGTCGAGACGACCGTGGTGATCTCGGGCCGAGGCCGGGGGGACGAGCCCGCCGCCCCGACACCGGCGAGCCAACCGACCGCGAGGACGGTCATCGCTGCCACCGTCGCCACGACCGACTTCCGCGGCCTCTCTCGGACGAAGCGCGGCATCAGACCCACTGCTCCGCGAGCGAGGCCACAAGCTCCTTCAGCGCGATCCGCGTGCGCTGCTCGACGCGATCGATGTCGAGGACGCCGGCATCGAGCTGACGCTTGAGCGTGTCGTCGTACGGCAGCTCCACGCGGTGCACGGTCCGGTGCGCGACTCGCACCTCCTGCGCGCAGCGGGCGCCCTCGTCCAGGCGTCGAGGCATCTGGTTGACCACGACGGTCAGCGGCGCCTCCTGGTACTGCAGGGCGAGGTGCCCGAGGGTCCAGCGCGCCTGCACAGCGTCCACCCGTCGCGGCAGCACGACCGCGAGCAGGTCCGTCGCGACCTGCTGGGTGAACTCCTGTGCCGAGTCGCGCAGCCCGATCCCGGGGGCGCAGTCCATGATCGTGACCGGGTAGAGCACCCGCAACGCTTCGACCAGCTCTCGCATCGCGTCGACGTCGATCGCGCGAAGCTCGGCCGGATCCTGCGGCGCTGCCAGCAGGTGCGCGCCGCCGGGGATCACGCATACGTAGCGCAGCAGGTCGGCCGGGCCGCGGACCTTGCCGGCGCGAATCGCCTCGAGCGCATCGACGAGAGTCGCGGAGGTTTGCCCGTCCGAAGGAATGTGCTCGCGCGCCGTCCCGCCGGTGAAGTCGGTGTCGAGGACCAGCACTGGCCAGCGCAGCCGCGTCGAGACGAGCTGCGCGACGAGCACCGCGAGCGTCGTCTTGCCGGTCCCGCCCTTGGGCGAGAGCGAAGCGATCAGCGCGGGGCGACGCATCACGCGGCGCGCGAGCGCCCGTAGGCGCATGTCCACCTCGCGCTCGGCGCGCTCGGGAGCCGAGTCGAGTCCGAGCTGGAGCCGCCGCCAGGCTTTGGCGAGACGGCCCTGCGAGATCAGTCGGCCGTCGCTGACCGGGTAGACCTGCTCCGCGAGCAGCTCGCCGCCAATGGCGAGCGCGTGCTGGCGTTCCGGCATTGGAGCCGGGCGCTCGAGGTGGCCGTTGGCCTCGCCGGTGCCTTGGCGATGGCCGGCCCGGGCCGTCAGCGGCGAGAACTCTTCGCGGTCGGTTTGGACGGTTTCAGTCTGTGTTCTCAGTGCGTCTGTCATCCACACTCCCCTGCCGAGAGGTCGAAGGCCGGAACAGGTAGCAATGGCCGCGGACGGTTCGCAAAGCGCCCGTCACACCGCGATTCTCCGAAAGCCGGACTGCTCGCTCGTATGTGGTATAGGGGGTATAAACAGCACCATATCGGCGCTGTCAAGGGGGTCTAAACTGCTGCTGGCCGCTCAGTCGCGAGCGGACGTCGAGCGTGCGAACGCCTCGGCCGTCAGCTGGCCAACCAGCCGGTCGGCATCGGAGCCGGCCTCAAGCTCCCCGGTGTAGAGCTCGCCATCGAGCGGCCACGAGAGCTCGAGCACGTACCGGCCGCCTCGACGCCGCTCGGTGTGGGCGGCGAGGCCTTCGAGCGGGCGCCAGCCGAGGACTCGGCCCACACGCGGGCGCGGCCAGGTCTTGAGCTCGAGCCACCACAGGTGGGCGGCCGTCATCGCGAGGGCGAGCTTCGTGCTGCGGCGGTCGCTCTGGACCTTGAGGGTCGCCGCCGCGACGACCGGCTGACCGATGCGCCGTTCGCAGAGAAGACCAAGATCGGGCCGCATGCGTCGCACGGGCTTTCAAGATAGGCCAGGAGCAGGCGGTCGCCGATGCCGGCGCACCGCACTCTGGCTCGCAGGGTGCTCTCCGTCTGCGCGAGGCACGGAGGGTTCCGCGCGCCGCTGCCTCAGTCCACCGACGCGAGGAACTCCTCGAGGCGGTCTGCGAAGCCTGCCGCTGCGGCGACCATGTGCCCGGCCCCGGCAGCGATTAGCCGCTCGGCGCGCAGCTCGGTGGCTAGCGCGTCGCAGATTCTCTCCAGCGCAGGCGAGTGCGCGCCCGATGCCACCAGCGCCGGAACGCCAGCGTCACGCAGGACGTCAAAGGCCGGCCGTGCCTCCCCGGGCAGGCGGCCGCCGTGGGCACGCCGAACGCCGTTGGCAACCTCCTCGGGCAACGGCCCCTCGTCCACATTCGGCGCCCCTGCGAGCCGCAAGAACTCGCGCAGCGTTTCGGCGTCCGTGTCAAGGCCGTGGGTGAGCACGGCGTTGCCGATCCGCTCGAGGTGCGCGACCCCGGGGTCGCCGGGGACCAGGTAGAAGAGCGGTGGCTCGATGAGCGTCAGCGAGCGCACCTGCTCGGGTCTCCGCGATGCTGCGATGAGCGCTCCCAGCGCGCCGTAGGAGTGCGCCACGACGTGGGGCCGCGAGTCGAGCAGTGGTGCCAGGTCGATCGCGTCAATGTCGAAGTCCTGGCGTCCGGCGGGCGGGGGCGGACTAGGCGGATAGCCGCGACGGTGCACCAGGGCCAGTGTCCAGCGCAGCTTCAACGAGTCGAACGCGCTCCAGGTTGTGTGCGGGCTCGCGCCGCCATGAACCAGTAAGACCTCGGGACCTGATCCCTCGCGGCCTACCGCAATCGGATCCACGAGGCTGACCGTAGCGACGGCTCGCGAGGCCATCGAGTGAGCCTGACTCGACAGGCGTGGCGAAGAGTCACCTCTCTGCCACGGCCGCGTTCGCGCCCCATTGTGGCCGCGCCCGGAGGGCGAGAGTTACCAGCGTGCCGCGCAATGCGAAATGTTCGGAGCTGATCGCCGGATACTCGTTGCGACCGCGAAGCGGGGCGCCAAAGGGCTCGTCCGATCCAGTCGTTGGAGTTGGTCATTCGCCCCGGGCGGGCCGGGTGAGCTTGGACACGATCTGAAGTGGCAGGATGCGCAGCGCGAGGCCGATCGGCTGCCACGGGAATCGTGGGGCGAACGCGGTCGTCTTGTGGCCCTCGATGCTACTGACGATCGCGCGCACGCCCGTCTGGGTGTCGACTGTGAACGGTGCGTTGGTCTGCTCGCCGGCCGTCTCGGTTCGGATGTAGCCCGGGTAGACGGTGGTGATCGTGATCGGCAGCTTTGAGTGCAGCATCTCGGAGCGCAGGCCTTCTGCGAGGTGCGCGAGCCCGCGCTTGGTGGCGGCGTAGACGGCGGGGCTGCCGCGCAGGCCGCGCATCGCTGCGACCGAGGAGATGACGACGAGGTGACCGTGACCCTGTGCGCGAAACTGCTCCATCGCGGCCTCGATCTGCGTGATTGCGGCGACGAAATTGGTTCTAGCCAGCGCCAAGTTTGAGGCGTGCTCGCCGGTTCCCACGATGTTGCTGTGACGGAGGCCGGCATTGACGATCACTCGCTCGAGCGGCGCGAACCGCCGGAACACCTCGAACACCTGATCCTCGTCGGTGACATCGAGCGCCGCGACCTCAACTCGCAGCTCGGGGTGCCTGGCAACGATTTCCCCGCGCAGCTCCTCGAGCCGGTCCACGCGCCGGGCGGTCAGCACGAGGTCGTGGCCGAGGTCGGCAAGCTGGCGGGCCATCTCGGCCCCGAGGCCGGCGCTGGCGCCGGTGATGAGGGTCAGCATCGGACTTGGCTCCCCGCCACGCGGGCCGCGGCTTGGGTGTCCTGCTCCACGGGGTCGTATCGCTCACCGTTCAGTGCGGCCGAGATCAGCGCGGCGATGTACTCGGGGGCTTCCCACGGTGGTGTGTGCCCGACTCCCGCGAGGAGCGTGTGGGGAAGCGCGCCCAACGGTGGTGGCGTGATGCGGGCGTCGTATTGGCCGAAGACCAGCTCAGCCGGTACGCCCAGCGCCGCGAGGCGCACCGCCAGCGGGGCCTTCGCGAGGTAGGCGTCGATCGCGCGGGAGGCTGTGACGAACCTCCGCCGTCCGGTGGCGCGTAGGTCGGCGACGAATTGGTGTGGGACGGGGGTGCCGGGAGCGAACGCGGTGGCGAGCGCATGGCGTCGCTGCGCGTCGGTGGCGGCCGTCCAGATCAGGTGTCCGATGCCGGGGATCGCGAGCACCCGCTCGGTTGGTCGCTGGGCGCGGAGGCGACTCTCCGGCGCCCAGGGTGGGCAGATCAGGATCAGCCTGCTGGCGAGTGCCGGTTGCCGTTCGGCGATCGCGGTCGCGACGAGTCCACCGCGGGAGTGGCCGACGAGCAACGCGGGCTCGGGGATGAGCTCCGCCGCGAGGTCCGCGTCCCGCTCGATTGAATCGCTGCCGGTGAGGTGGAGCGCGTACACCCGTGCGTCTCGCTCGATCAGCGGGACCACCCGGTCCCAGGTGTGGTGCGATCCGCCGAGCCCGTGGATCAGGACGACCAGTGGCGCGTCTTTGGGCCCGGCGATGAGTGCGCCGGCGGCCATCACGCGGCGAGGGGCAGGGGAGCTGGGGCTGGTGTGCGTCGGCGGGTCAGGTGCGCCGCGGGGTCGAACCGCCGCGTCCGCCTGCGGAAGTCGAGGGTGCTGCCTGGCCAGATGTTGACGTTGCGGCCGCTGTGGTTGAGGTACCAGCTTTGGCAGCCGCCCGCGGTCCACACCGTTCCTTCGCTGATCCGATCGACCTCGGCGGTGTAGGTGGCCTGGGCGGCCGGGGTCGGCTCGACGCTGGCCAGCTGGTGGTCGCGCGTGTAGCTGACAGACGCGGCGATGTAGTTGGCTTGGGATTCGAACATGTGCAGCACCGAGTTGTGGCCGGTGCCGATGTTCGGCCCGTGGATCAGGTAGCAGTTCGGGTAGCCGGCCACGGCCGTGCCGAGGTAGGCGGTCGGGTTCCCGTCCCAGCGGTCCGCCATCGCGATACCGTCGGCGTCGTAGATCCGGTCTGTCAGCGGTAGGCCGAGTGTGTTGAAGCCGGTGCCGAGGATGATCGCGTCGACTGGATGCTCGGTGCCTTGGTTGTCGACGATGCTGTGTTCGCGGATCTCCCGGATGCCGTCGGTGTTGACAGCGACGTTCGGTTGGGTGAGCGCCGGGAGGTAGTCGTCGGAGAGCAGGATGCGCTTGCAGCCGAGGCTGTAGTTCGGCGTCAGCTTGTTGCGCAGCTCGGGGTCGGGGACCTGCTTCTTGAGGTGTTTGCGCGCCTGTCGCTCAGGGATGCGCATCAGCTTTGGGCGCTGGAACGCGACGATCAGCCACTCGAACTGGAGGTAGATGCGCGCCCGCTCGAGTCGCTGCACGAGCGGCATCGCGCGGAACAGCTTCCGGGTCCGGGCCGGGATCTCGTGGTCGTGGCGGGGCATGATCCATGGGGGTGTGCGCTGGAACACCGTCATGTGAGCGACGGTGGGCTGGATCGCGGGCACGAACTGGATCGCGGACGCGCCGGTTCCGATCACCGCCACGCGCTTTCCGGCGAGATCGAAGCTGTGGTCCCAGCGGGCCGAGTGGAACCGCGCGCCCTTGAAGTTCTCAAGTCCGGGCAGGTTGGGAATCACGGGCTCGGCTAGCGCGCCGGTCGCCACAACGATGTGCTGAGCCGTCCGCGGGCCCTCGGAGGTCTCGAGTGCCCATAGCTGCTGGGTTGGGTCCCAGCGCAGCTCCTGCACTTCGGTGTTCAGGACCAGGCGGCGCCGGAGGCCGAACTGGTCGACGATGCGGCGGAGGTACTGGTGCAGCTCGGGTTGTTTGGCGAACACGTTGTGCCAGTCGGGGTTGGGCGCGAACGACAGCGAGTACAGGTGGCTTTTGACGTCGACCGCGGCGCCCGGGTAGCTGTTGTCGCGCCACACGCCGCCGACGTCGCCGGCGCGGTCGATCAGCACGAAGTCGTCGATCCCGGTCTGCTGTAGGCGTACGGCGGTGGCGATTCCGCCGAAGCCGGTGCCGATGATCGCGACGTGGTTGTGAGGGATTGAGTCGGTGAGCATGGCTAGATCTCCTGTGGCGTTGCTGTGCGGATCGGGGTGGTGTGGCGGGAATCCGCGCGGGTCTGGAGCCACTCGCGGTAGCGCCTGAGCGCTCGCCGTTGGTTGAGTTGGTCGCCGATCAGCGCGTGCAGCGGGTGGGTCCTGCCGGTGGGGTGTTTGCCGCGGGTGATTCGTCGCATCTGGTGGCGGACGAGCGCCATGCTCGCGGCGGAGGCGAGCGTCTTGTCCTTCCAGGAGACGTGCCTCAGCCGCTCGGTCGCCTCATGCCCGGTTCGCCAGCGATGTGGAAGCTCTGGTGTGAGCGCCATCGCGGTGGCCATGCCGACCACCTCGACCCCGCTCTCGAGAACCTCCTCGGCGGTCTTGCGACGCCTGATTCCGCCGGTCAGCATCAGCGGCAGCGGGCTGGTCTTAGCGAGCTGCGACGCCAACTCGAGGAAGTAGGCCTCGCGCGCGTTCGTGCGCTCGTCGGCCGGGCGGCCGGCCATCGCTGGGCTCTCGTAGCTGCCGCCGGATAGCTCGACGAGGTCGACGCCGAGCGGCTCGAGCATCGCGATCACCTTCTCCGCGTCCTCGACGTCGAGCCCCCCGCGTTGAAAGTCGGCGGAGTTCAGCTTGACGGCAACCGCGAACGACGAGGACACGGTGGCCCGGATCGCACGGACGACGTCGAGGAGCAGCCGCGCGCGGCTCTCCAGCGAGCCTCCCCACTCATCTTCTCGGCGGTTGACCAGCGGAGAGAGGAACTGGCACAGCAGGTAGCCGTGGGCGGCGTGCACTTCGACGCCATCGAACCCAGCGCGTTCTGCGAGTGCCGCCGTCGTCGCGAAACGATCGATCGTGCTGCGAATCTGCTCGGCGGTCATCGCGACCGGCTGCGCGAAACGCTTGCTGTGCTTCCCGAGCTCGAGCGCCACCGCCGACGGCGCCCAAGCCACACCCGGCATCTCGGCCCGCACTTGCCGACCCGGATGGTTGATCTGCATCCAGATCGTCGCCCCGCCCGACTTTCCGGCCTGCGCCCAGCGTGCAAACGGATCAAGCGGGGCATGCTCGTCGGCCACGACTCCACCGGGGCCGGTCAGCGCCTGCGCATGCACCATCACATTTCCGGTGATCAACAGGCCCGCCCCGCCGGCGCCCCAGCGGCGATACAAAGCGATCAGCCGCTCATCCGGAAGCTGCGAACGCCCGGCCATGTTTTCCTCCATCGCAGCCTTCGCGATCCGGTTGCGCAATCTGGCCCCCGACCGCAACTGCAACGGAGAGAACAGCTCGCTCGACATCAAGAAGCACCGCCTCAAACTCGACTACAATGTTGACGGTGCTCACATTACAGGCACGAAGTGAACGCTGTCAACATCTGTGTGACCGATGTCAACCAAGGCGACCTACCACCACGGCCATCTGCGCGAAGCGCTCATCAGTGCGGCGCTAGAGCTGCTCGAGGAGCGCGGCGAGACCGAGCTGTCGTTACGGGCGGTCGCCCGCCGCGCGGGCGTATCCGCGGCCGCCCCCTACCGCCACTATGCCGACCGCGAAGCGCTCGTCTCAGCCGTCGCTGCCGTCGGCTACCGCGAGCTCGCACAGCGGCTCGCGGCGGCGCACCCATCGCCCTCGACCCCGGAGCAACTCGCGAGCGTCGCGATCGCCTACGTGCAATTCGCGCTCGAGCGACCCGCCCTCTTCCGAATCATGTTCGGAGAACCGTGCGACCGCGACAACGACGAGCGCGTCGAAGCCACCGCAGCCGTATCGGCATACGTTCGCTCGATCGCCCAGCGAACCTTCCCACAAGCCGACGCCGAGGCGCTCGCGACCGCGATCTGGGCACTCGTCCACGGGCTTGCGTTCCTGTACCTCGACGGCAAGCTCGACGCCTCAAGTCCATCGGTCGTGGCCGAACGCGTCACGGCTGCGATCCAAGCGCTGCTGACCGCAGTCAGCTCAACATAGGGGACAGCACCACGCGCCCGACGTGAGCCCGCCCTTTCCCGGACGCGAGTCAGGCGCTGCTGTGGCGCTCGATCGTCTCGAGCATCGCGCGGGTGGCGGCGCTGAGCCGACGGTTCGCCGGGATCGCGATCGCTGTCTGGAACTGTGGCGGGTGATCGCGGATCGGGACGAAGGCGATCTCGGCGGCCGCGTCGACGAACGACGGGGGCAAGAGGCCGATCGCGAGCCCGTTGCGGATGAACTCGACCATCGTCGCGGTGTCGTTGACCTCGAAAGCGACCGAGCGGGTCACGCCCGCGGCGGTGAACGAGCGGTCGACGGCCATCCGAATTCCCCATCCGGCGGGGACATCGACCAACGTCTGGTCGCGGAGCGCCGCGAGATCGACGCGGGCGCGGTCGGCGAGCGGATGCCCGGCGGGCACGGCGAGCATGATCGGCTCCGAGGACAGCGCGATCAGCCTCAGCCCCGGGGGAGCCTGGCCCGGGAGCGCGACGAACGCGAGGTCAAGGAGACCGTCGATGACCTCGCGGGCCATCTCGCTGGAGCCCCCGCTGGAGTGGCGGATCGCCAACTCGACTCCGGGGTGCTCGGCGCGAAACGCCGCCAGCACGCCAACGAGGTCGATCGCGCGCATCCCTTGAGCCTGCATCGTGCCGAGCACGACCTTGCCGCTCAGGCCTCCGCGCGCTTCGTCGACAGCGTCGCGTGCAGCCTGCGCGGCGGCCAGCGTGGCGCGCGCCGCGGGCAGCAGGGCGCGGCCCGAGTCCGTCAGCTTGACGTGATGAGTCGAGCGATCGAACAGGCTCGTCGCCAGCTCGTCCTCGAGCTTGCGAACACCCGCGGAGACAGCCGACTGTACGACGTTCAGCCGGTCCGCGGCGCGACCGAAGCTGAGCTCTTCGGCGACCGCGACAAACGTGGCCAGCTGTCGCAACTCCACACCCAAAGGTTAGCGCCAATTGCGATAACAGTCAGCAATTGTTTGCGTTGATCGCGATAGCCCGAACCACGATCCTGGTGTCATGACGACTCGCCCAAACTCGATGACAGCTCGTCGCCGCGCCGGCTTCTGGATCGTCGCGCTCGCGTTCACGACCGTCATGGCGTTCACGACCGTGCCGACGCCGCTGTGGTCGCTGTACGCGCAGCGCGACCGGTTCTCATCGCTGACCGTAACGATCGTGTTTGCCGTCTACGCGGTGGCGGTCGCAGTCAGCCTGTTCGTCGCCGGCCACGTGTCGGACTGGTACGGACGGCGGCGCGTGCTGATGCCGGCGTTCGCGCTGGAGATCGTCGCAGCCGTTGTGTTCGTGCTCTGGCCGTCGCTGCCGGGGCTGCTGTTCGCTCGCGTGCTGAGCGGGCTCGGGATCGGCGCGGTGACGGCGACGGCGATGGCCTGGATCTCGGAGCTCGGTGGGGCGCAGGGCCGGCGTGGGCAGATCGTCGCGACGGCCGCGAACCTCGGCGGGCTCGGGCTCGGCGGCCTGATCGCCGGAGCGCTCGCTCAGTGGACGGGCGACCCGCTGAGCGCGCCGTTCGTCGTGTTCGCCGCGGCGCTGACGCTGGCGTGGGTAGCGCTGCTCGCGGCACCCGAAACGCGCGACGGTCCCTCGTCGCGACCGCGCTACCGGCCGCAGCACTTGTCGGTACCGGCGCGTTCACGCGGCCGGTTCGCCGCCGCAGCGCTCGGCGCTGCGATCGCGTTCGCAGTCTTTGGGCTCCTGACCTCACTCGCGCCGAGCTTCCTGGCCGGAACGCTCCATCAGCCCTCGCATCTGCTGGCCGGCGCGGTCTCATTCATCGCCTTCGCCACCGCGGCGCTCGCGCAGACGCTGACCGGTTCGCGCACCACGCATCTGCTGCTGGCCGCGGCGATCCCAACCCTGGTGATGGGCCTCGGAGTGCTGACGGTCGCCATCTGGCTGCCCTCCCCCAGCCTTGGCATGTTCGTGGCCGGCGACGTCGTCGTCGGCATCGGCAGCGGTCTGATGTTCAAGGGCGCGATCGCGACTGTGATCGAGATCTCCGTCTCAGAGCATCGGGCCGAAGCGCTCGCCGGCATCTACCTGTCCGCCTACCTCGGCCTGGCCGGCCCCGTGATCGGACTCGGCGCGCTGACCCAGATCGCCTCCACGCGCGTCAGCCTGCTCCTGTTCGCGGCGCTGCTCACCATCGGGATCATCGCCGCCACGCCGGCCCTGCTCGGCCACCGCCCCACCCATCGACCTCTCCAACCCCAACCAGCCTCCAACTGAAACGAGGACCAGCCATGCAGCAGACAGCACTGAACACCACCCAGCTCGGCGACACAGGCCTTCAGATCACCCGCGTCGGATTCGGCGCGTGGGCGATCGGCGGGGGCGACTGGGAGTTCGGCTGGGGAGTGCAGGACGACGAGCAGTCGATCGCCGCGATCCACCACGCGCTCGAGCACGGAATCAACTGGATCGACACCGCCGCCGCGTACGGCTTCGGTCGCTCCGAGGAGATCGTCGGCCGCGCGCTCGAAGGACTCGCGCAACGCCCATACGTGTTCACCAAGGGCTCGCTGCTCGAAGGCCCCGAACGGCGAGTCGTGCACAGCCTCAAGCGGGACTCGATCCTCCGCGAGGCGCAAGACAGCCTCGCGCGGCTCGGCGTTGACGCGATCGACCTCTACCAGATCCACTGGCCAATCCCGGCAGAGGACATCGACGAGGGCTGGTCCGCGCTCGCCGAGCTCAAGGAGCAGGGTCTTGTCAAGCACATCGGCGTCTCCAACTTCGACGTCGAACAGCTGCGAGTGATCCAGCAGATCGCTCCGGTCGAGACGCTCCAGCCGCAGTACTCGCTGATCGAGCGCGAGGCTGAACGAGACATCCTCCCGTTCGCCGACCGCGAGCGGATCGGGGTGATCGTCTACTCGCCGATGGGCTCGGGAATGCTCACCGGCAGCATGAGCCGCGAGCGGGTCGAGCGCCTCGCGGACGATGACTGGCGCAAGCGCGACGAGCGGTTCCGCGAACCACAGCTCTCCCGCAACCTCGAGCTCGTAGACCGTTTGAGGGTGGTCGCCGAACGCCACGACAGCACGCCGGGCGCCGTGGCGGTCGCCTGGACGCTACGCAATCCGGCCGTCGACGGCGCGATCGTCGGCTTCCGCCGCCCCGACCAGGTGGACCCAATCCTCGCCGCCGCGAACCTCGAGCTCAGCCAAGACGACATCACCACGATCGAAGGAGCGCAGTAGCGATGCAGACGATCGGATTCATCGGACTCGGAAAGATGGGCGGCAACATGGCCGCCCGGTACCTCGCCGCCGGCTACACCGTGTACGGCGAGGCCCGCAACCGGGATAGCGCGCAATGGCTGATCGACCAGGGGCTGCAATGGGTGGACACCCCTCGCGAGCTCGCGCAGGCAGCCGACGTCGTGATGACCTCGCTGCCCAACGACGACGTCGTCGAGTCCATCACAAAAGGAACCGACGGCCTCCTCGCCGGCCTCAGCGAGGGCAAGATCTGGGCCGACCTGAGCACCATCACCCCAGGAGTGAGCCGCAAGCTCGCGGCACGCGTACGGGAGGAGGCGCATGGAGCGCTGATGCTCGACACGCCCGTGTCCGGCACCGTCCCGCAGGTCAAGAGCGGAACGCTCACGCTCATGGTCGGCGGCGACAAGGACGCATACCGGCGCCTCGAGCCGGTCCTGCGCGTACTGGGAACGCCCGAGTACGTCGGTGAGAACGGCCAGGGACTGGTGCTCAAGCTCGCGATCAACATCAGCCTCGCGGTCCAGATGCTCGCCTTCTCAGAAGGCCTGCTACTCGCCGAACGTGACGGGATCGATCCGCACCGCGCCGCGGAGATCATGACCGAGAGCGCCGTTGGCTCGCCGATGCTCAAGGCCCGCGTCCCGCTCGTACTCGACAAGCCGGACGAGACTTGGTTCGACGTCGGCCTGATGCACAAGGACATCCGACTCGCCCGCCAGGCTGGCGAAGAGCTCGCGACACCGCTCCCCACGGCCGCCGTAGCAGACGAGATCCTCGCCGTAGCGGACCAGCTCGGATATGGCCACCGAGACATCGCCACCCTCCACGAGGTCCTCGCCCACACCCCCGCCGGATCCGCCCAGCCAGCGACCGCAGCAAAGCCATGACGGCGCTCAACCCACACCTCAGGCAGCTCCGCCGGCATCCCGCTTCTGATCTCGACAACGAGTCGTTCCTGCTGCAGCGCGTCCAGCCCGGCCTCAGCGGTCTCATGGACGGAGCCCTGTCGACGCTCGCGCCGATCTTCGCGGTCGTGCTCGCCACCCATCACCCGCTCACGGCGTTCTATACGGGCGTTGCCACCGCGCTCGGCGCTAGCGTCAGCATGGCCTTCTCCGAAGGACTCTCCGACACCGGCGAGATGACCGGCCGCGGCAACCCAGTCATCCGCGGAGCGATCACGGGCGGCGGGACATTCGTCGGCGGCGTGTTCCACACGCTCCCGTTCCTGATCCCCGGCTACCAAACCGCAATCGCCGCCGCGATCGCGATCGTCGCCGTCGAGCTCCTGCTCCTCGGCTGGCTCCGCCATAGGTTCTTCAGCACCAGCTTCGTTCGCTCATTCGTATCCGTGACCGTCGGCGGCGCGATCATCGCAAGCCTCAGCGCAGCGCTCGGCGTCCTCGCCGCGGGTTAACCCCGAGAACGCGAAGCCGCCATAGCTGCACACGGCGACCGCTGGCGATCGGGCCGCCAGGCTCCTCGCGGGCTTGGCGGCGCCGGTATGTTTGCCGAGCGGCGCGGGACCGCAGGCGAGTCACTCACGCGATCGCGCTGGCGATCACCTATGAGAGAGGAATTCGGAGATGGCCGTTCACTACTTGGAGATCGTCAGCAACGACGTAGACACCCTGACTGCGCTCTATCAGCGGATGCACGGCCTCTCCTTCGGTCCCCCCAACCCCGACCTCGGGCAAGCTCGGGTTACGAGCCAAGCGGGCGGAGGTCTGATCGGCATCCGGAAGCCGCTGGCGGCTCATGAGCGGCCGATCATGCGGACGTACCTCGCGGTCGACGACATCCAACAAGCGGTAAAGACGGCCGAGGAATCCGGCGCGATGATTGCCTATCCCCCAACCCGCCAAGGAAACCAGGGCACCTTTGCAATCGTGATCCAGGGCGACGTGGAACACGGACTCTGGCAACGCTAGCGGGCTGCCTCGGTGGACCTTCCTGCAGTCCGCGCAGTCCGCGTCTCGCGAGCGGTAACCGTCAAGCACCGTGCTGAGAAGCAGGGCTAGGTCGTGGCCGTCCGCAGCGCGGAAGAGAGGCCGTCTGCCCTCACGGAGCTGTCGATCCTCTGGGCCACCCGCGCCGCCTCCGGCGCGATCATGCCGTTCCTAGAACGGCGCGATCATGCGCACGTATTAAGCCTGCGTGCAGCCCTCAATGCCGGGCAGGTCGAGACCGCAGCGGCCGTAGACCAGCCGCTGTGATTGGTGCTGCTCTACGCGTCGCATGGGGCTGGGTCACCCTGGCGCCGAGTCGGCGGCGATGGGATGGCATTCCGCCTCGCGTCCGGGTCTTAGTGGCGGACCCGCGACGGCGCACGAGAAGTCGTGGAGTGCCCTGGTCGGGAGGTCCCCGCCCGGCGCAGGCTTGGACTGGAGTAGGTCAGAGCTGATCGTCATCCAGGCCAGCACCCCACCCAGTACCACGAGCGCCGCGCAGGCCAGCATCGCCACGTGGAATCCGTGGTCCATTGCCGCCGCGTCGTAGAACCTCCTACCTGTCAGCCCGGCGACCACCGGGAGGACGGCGACGACAATCAGGCCGGACAGACGCGAGACAGCGGTGTTGATTCCTGAGGCGACGCCCGAGTGCCGTTCATCCGCAGCAGCCATGACGGTTGCTGTCACCGGCGCCACGACCAGGGTGAGACCCAGACCGAAGACGATTACCGCCGGCAGCACGCTGGTCAGATAGCTGTCGCCTTGATGGATCTGCGCCATCAGCAGCAGACCGAGAGCGGTGACCAACGGTCCCACGGTCAGCGGGATCCTCGGCCCGATCCGTTGGGCGAGGGCTCCGGCGGTGGTGGAGAGGAGCAGCATCAGGGCTGTGATCGGCAGCGAGGCGGCACCGGCCTCTAGCGGCGAGTAGCCGAGCGAGATCTGCAGGAACGCCACGAGCAGAAAGAACACTCCGCTGAGTGCCCCGAACACGACGAACGTCACCGCGTTGGCGGCGCTGAATTGGCGCGAGGAGAAGATCGAGAGCGGCATCATCGGGTTGGCGGACCGCCGCTCGGCGAACAGGAAGGCGACCAGCGCAAGCGCGCCTCCGATAGCCGCCACTAGGATCAGCAGCGAGCTCCCGCGGCCCGGAGCGTCGATCAGCGCGTACGTGGTGCCGGCCAGGCCGCCGGCGGCGAGGATCGCGCCGCGAAAGTCGAGCGGTCCGCCGGCGGCGGGGTCACGGGTCTCGGGAACGTGGCGGCCTGCCATCACGATGATGAAGATGCCAACCGGAAGGTTGATCAGGAACACTGCCCGCCACGAGATCGCCCCCACCAGCAGGCCGCCCAGCAGTGGGCCTAGAGCGCCCGCGACCGCGCTCAGACCCGACCAGGCGCCGATCGCTTGGGCCCGGTCAGCGGGGCGAAAGCCCGACTCGACCATAGCCAGACTGCCAGGTGTCAGCAGAGCCCCACCGACCCCCTGCACGAGCCTAAATGCCACCAGCAGCTCGGCATTCGGAGCAGCCGCACAGAGAAGGGAGGCGACCGTGAATAGGCCGGTGCCGGCCACGAAGACTCGACGCCTCCCATAGCGGTCGCCGAGCGATCCACCGAGCAGGATCAGCGCGGCAAGCGTCAGCGTGTAGCCGTTGAGGACCCACTGCAGAGTGCTGGTCGATGCGTGCAGGTCACGACCGATATCGGGCAACGCCACATTGACAACGGTCGCGTCCAGGAAGGCGATTCCGGAGCCCAGCACGGCGACCGCGAGCAACCAGCGACCGGGGGAAGAGTCGAAGCTCATTCGCGCCTGTAGTGGTGGTGTCCTTGGGGCTCAGCCGAGCAGCTCGCGCAGGCGCGGCGCCGTGTCCTCGCCGAGGCGCCGCACGAAGGCAACAGGGTCCTGTTGCGGGACGCCGACCAGCAGCGTGGAGAAGCGAAGCTCCTCGCTGGTGCGAGCGAGTTGGTCGGCCCAGGTGGCCGGCGTGCCGTTGAGGCTCATCACGTTCAGCGCGCGTTCGATCTCGGTGGGATCGCGGCCGGCTGCGCGTGCTGCCTCGTCGATCGCCGCGTGCCCCTTCGCTGCGTCCTCGGGGTGCAGGTAGTGGTCGCCGAGGCTCGGTAGCCAGCCGTCCGCCAGACGGCCGGTCAGCCGCAACATCCGCGGCCCGTAAGCCCCGACATATATCCGGACTGGATGGGATAGGGGCGGCCCTGGGTGCGCCCCCGCAACTTGGTAGTGCTGACCCTCGAACTGAACGGAGCGCTGTCCTGACCAGAAGCTGCGTAGGATCGCGAGCGCCTCCTCGAGCGCGTCGACGGACTCCTTGGGTGTACGGCGGGGGCCGCCCATCGCCACCACCGCGTCCCAGAATCCGCCCGCGCCGATCCCCAACTCGATCCGGCCGCCACTCAAGCCGTCCAGCGACGCCACCGACTTGGCGATCATCGTGGGGAGGCGCAGCGGGAGATTCAGCACATCGGGAAGGAACCGGACCCGCTCAGTCCTTCCCGCCATGTACGCCAGCAGCGTCCACGTGTCAAAGAACCGCCACTGGTACGGATGGTCCTGTACGCCGACGATGTCCAGGCCGCAGCGCTCCGCCTCGAAGATCTGCGCCACAGTCGAGGCGACGTTCGTCGCGTCCGGGACAACGAAGATGCCGAGCTTCAAATCCATTCGCGCCGGTCACCCATCCGGATGGCCATGTCTAAGTCGCTCTCTGAGCGCGCCCGGATGTATGCCACCGGATCAACGTCCTCGGGACAAGATCTCCACTCGGCGAGTTCGTATTCCGAGGATGCCTGCCACATTGCCTCGTCCATCGTCTCATGCTGCGTGGTGCCCACGAGCTCGTGATCGTTGAATCGCTCGAGGAAGAATCCCTCAACCCTTTCGTCGATGAATACGGCTTTGGCGTCCGGGGGAGGTCGACCAGTCCCAACATCGGACCGATCCCCGGATTCAGATGGGCCCCTCGGCGGCCCGGCGAATGACAACACGTGCGCGCAGTGCAATCTCATCGCCTAACTCGACCGGCGAGCATCATCGAGCAGGTCTGACTTTCATGTGGCGAGCGCCGGCTGGCGGAGCGGAGCGAGTGCGGTGCTCCAGGCGATGACCTGGTCCAGCAGCGTGTGCAGTGCGCCGACGTTGTAGGCGCCCGGCTTGAAGACGCTGAGGTTCTCGAACTCGGTGATCATTGAGAGCGCGACCTGCTGGCGCACATCGGCCATCTGCAGCGAGCCCGCGACGAGGCGCAGGTGCTCGGCGGCGCGCGCGCCGCCGACCGAACCGTAGGAGACGAACCCGACCGCCTTGTTGTTCCACTCGGCGTAGAGGTAGTCGATCGCGTTCTTGAGCACACCGGAGGTGCCGTGGTTGTACTCGGGTGTGACGAACACGAAGCCGTCGAATGAGGCGATCTTCTGCGCCCACTGCTTGGTGTGGTCGTTGGCGTACTGTCCGAGCGACGGTCGGTTTGGCTCGTCGAGGTGCGGGAGTGGGTAGTCGCGGAGGTCGACGAGCTCGAACTCCGCGTCAGCTCGCTCGGCTGCGATGTCGAAGACCCACCGCGCGACCTGCTCGCCGCTGCGGTTGGGTCGGGTGCTTCCGAGAATGATTCCGATTCGACACGTTACGTACTCCGCTTCGAGTGTTCGCGTTCGCTGGAGGGTTTCGCCGCTAGACATCATTGATGTCGTCGGGGAGCAGCCCGAACGACTGGTAGAGGCGGACGTAGTCGACGGTGTCCCAGTGTTCGGCGGCGAGGCCGTCCTCGACGCGGAAGAAGTCCGCCGAGGTGAAGTCGACCGGTCGGCCGCTTTCGGTGATCGTGCCGTCCCATACGCTGATCGATGCGACCCGGTCGTTCTCGGATACGACGTGCGTCTGCAGGGCGCGGCCGTCGGGCATCGCGCCACGGCCGATCGCCCAGGCATGGGCGAACATCGAGCGGCCATCGGGGGTCCAGCCGGTGTTCTGGATGTAGGTCTCGGCGACCGCGTCGACGTCCTCGACGCGTCCGGTCGAGATCACGCCGTCGTAGACCCGACGGCTGACGGCCCGCGACTCCTCCCGTGAGATGGGGCGTCCGGTTTTCGTGCCGAACTGGGTCCCGAGCCGCTCCTGGAACAGGCCGTTCGGCGATTCGGGAACGCCGAGCAACTGCTGGAAGACGCTCGCCACACCGGGGATGGCGCCGATCGCGACCAGGATTCGGTAGGTGTCGAGGACCGGCCAGTGCTCGACGATCCGGTCGTCGCGGATGCGGAAGACGTGTGAGGCGGACGTCTGGATCGCGTTACCGGTCGCGGCCACGCCCGCGTAGTCGCCTGCGTGCGTTCCGGTGATGATCGTCCGCAGCGCGACGAGATCGCTCTCGACGAGCACCCCAACGTTCTCGTGCACGTCAAAACGTAGGTCGGAGAAGGATTCGCGAAGGTTGGCGTGGTAGCGCTTCAGAGCGGTGCGGCTGCGAGTGCCGTGCACGTCGTATGACAGCAACGATCGATCCAGTAGCTCGTCGACGCGAGCTGGATCCTCGGCGTTGACGGCGTCGAGATACGCGCGAACCAGCTCGTCTGCGCGCTGCGCGGAGCGGGTTGCGTGGAACCCGTCGAGGCTTGTGACGGTGGCGGCGCTCATGGTCGTGACTCCTCCGAACAGGTCTCGCGGGTCATGCACCGAGGCCGACAAGGCGCATGCGTAGCTCGTCGAGCTGCTCGTCGGTCTGCTCGTGGACCAGCTTGAGGATCTCCTCGGCGTCCGGCCCGACCGGGACACGGATCGGAGCGGGCTGGCGCTCGGCGGCCTCGACCACTGCCGCTGCCGCGGCCGCTGCCTCCATGCCGGCGCTCTGCATGCCGTTCAGCGCTGCTGTGAAGGCCGCGAATGCATCACCGTAGAGTTCCCGCTGCTCGGCGGTCATCGCCTCCGCAGCCCGCGCGAGCGCGGCAGCGGTTTTCGCGGGCCCTCCGGTTGCCATGTTGCCGGGCTGCGCCATCACGAAGGCGACACCGAACGGCTTGAGCTCACCGCGGTAGACGTCGGCGAAGGCCTCGAGCGCCGCCTTCGACGCGCTGGAGGGGCCGTTGAACGGCAACGGCAGGCGCGCCGTCATCGACCCGATCTGCACAATCCGCCCCCGCGCCTTGCGCAGCGCAGGCAGGAACGCATTGATCGCGGCCAGGCTGCCGAAGACGTTGACCTCGAACTCGTGCCGAACCGCATCGATCGACAGGACCTCGAGCGGGCCCGGGGTCAGGATCCCGGCGTTGCTGATGAGCACGTCGAGCCCGGCGTCCCCAAGCGCGTCAGAGGTCTCGTTCGCCCAGCCGTGCACGCCGTCTTCGTCGGTGATGTCGCATACCGTCAGGTCGGCGGCGCCATCCGTCGCGCGTCGCACATCCCGGACTTCCTCCGGCGTGCGGGCGGTGCCAAACACGCGGTAGCCCTTATCGGCGAAGCCGACCGCGATCTCTCTCCCCAGGCCGCTTCCCGCGCCGGTGATCGCGACGGATCGGGGAACGTGGTTAGTTTCGGTGGTCATGCCGAGGTCCTTTCCGGTGTCTGTGATGCCCGCGGGTTGGGCAGCAGCGGGAAGCGTTCTTCGAGCGTGGCCCGGCGGTGCTCGAGGTCGCCGATCAGCACCAGCGATTCGCCGAGGTGGTCGGGGGGCTCGAACACGAATCCCGGCTGATCGGTGGCGAGTTCCAGCAGAACGCCGCTCGGCTCGCGGAAGTAGACGGACTTGAACATCTTGCGATCCAGAACGGGCGTCGGCCGGAGCCCAGCCGCGGAAACTTGCGACCGCCACGCGTCCTGCTCACCCTCGCGGACGGTCAACGCGATGTGGTGCATCGTGCCCGCGCCCATGATCCCTTGCTCCGCCGGCGCCGCGTCGTAGATGACCAGGCCGTGGCGACGCTCGCCCCACGCCAGCCAGCGCCGGTCGCCCTCGGCCGCCATCCCGAGCACTTCGCGGAACACCGGCGCGCTGCGTGCTGGATCGGCGCTGTATGCGCGCACGGCGTGCATCCCGCGGATAGCGACCTGCCGGTCGACATCGGGCGCGTCCGCGATGAGCGACTCGTCCTCGCCGTCATCGATCACCAGCTCCAATCCCAGCCCTTCCGGGTCCGAGAACGCGAGGCGATCGGCGAGCCGGTCGCTCGGCACGCCAACTCGATCGAGACGGCGCTCCCAGAAGTCAAGCGCCGTCTCGCTCGGCACCCGGAAAAGCAATCGGTGGACCATGCCCCCACCGGGACGGCCGCGCCTGACTCCTGGCATGTCGAAGAACGTGACGATGCTGCCGGGAGTTCCCCGCTCATCGCCGTAGGCGATGTGCCTCATCTCTGGGTCGTCCGCATTCACGCCCTGCCACACCAGCCGTAGCCCTAGCAGCCGCCCGTAGAACTCGAGATTCGCGTCGATGTCGGCCGTGATCGCCGTGACGTGATGCAAGCCGTCAACCTTCATCGGAGTTCCTCACAGTTGCTCGATCGGAGCGAACCGGTACACGTACTCACCCATCCCTTCTGCGATTGCGAAGATCACGTCGATGATCGACTCCTGGCGGGCGGCGTTCGCGAGCGGCCCCGTGGAGACCGGGTCATACCCCGCGTCCCGGTTGAGCTGCTCCACAACCTCGCGCGCCTCTTCGTCGCCGCACCAAAGGCTGCTCGGCCGGACCCGTGCCTCCCCCAGACGGCCGAGCAACGACGCGAAGTTGATGTTGAACGACTTCGCTGTCGGACCTCCCGTCCGGGACTTCACGAACTCGGCGTTGGAAGCGAATCCGTCCGGCGCGCCGACACCAATCCGGTTGGTCGCGTCGATCACCGTTTTGCCCTCCACCCCCGTCAGCCGGTCGAACGCCTCGACGATCGAGCCGCCCGGAACCGCGACCAGCACCACCTCAGCGTCCGAGGCATCGCCGCCCTCGCGGCCAAGCCGAGTCACCTGATGCCCCGCGCGCTCCCACAGGTCGGCGAGCCCACCACCGACGTTGCCCTTGCCAAATACCGTGATCCTCATCGCCTGTCTCCGTGATCTGTCATCAAGCCGTGCCTAGGAGAGCCACGGCGGTGTGTACGCGCCCACCTGGTGAAGGAGCGCGGTCAGGTCATCGGCAGCCCATTCCTCACTGATCTTTCCGTCCCTGAGCCGGTAGACATCGACGGCGTCCCAGCGCACGCGGCGGCCCGTCGGCGCGATTCCGAGCAGATCCCCCTCGTGTGTCGCCTCGACGACGAACCGCACGGCGACCGTATCCCCCTGGGCGACGATGTCCTGCTCCTGTGCGTTCAGGTCCGGCAGCGCACCGATGAAACCCCGCAACAATCCAACGAGATTCTCAGCGCCTTCAACCGTGCCGAGCGTCCCGCCGTGCCACTTGACATCGGCGGTTACGTACTCGGACGCCAGGTCAGGGTTGTGCTCGTTGAATACCCGACGGGTGTAATCGCGAACGATCTCGACATTCGATCCGACTGCCGTGTCGCTTGTCATCGTGCGCTCCTCTCGACGGAATTGGGTCCTCAGCGGACGCTATGCCCGAGTTCGTTTGCTGTCCAAGACCTGTCTCCCGCCCGGTCGATAGCCTTGGACTATCGATCTCGAGCCGCGCCTGATTCGCTACTTCCTAGCCGTCGCTGAGGAGCTCCACTTCGGCCGCGCCGCCGCGCGCCTCTACATCTCTCAACCCTCGCTGAGCAACCAGATCCGAAAGCTGGAGCGGACCCTCGGCACGGAACTGTTCGTCCGCACCAGCCGCGAGGTCAAGCTCACTGCCGCCGGGCAGGCGTTCCTCGAGGAGGCACCACCCGCCCTCGCGGCGCTCGAGCGCGTTGTCGAGCGCACCCGCCTTGCCGGTGAGGGCATCACCGGAACGATCCGCCTTGGCTACCCGCCGCTGGCCAGCTTCGAGACTCTCGGGGCGCTCCTCGCAGCTGTAGAGAACGACAACCCGAACATGACTGTCATCGCCAGCGAGCTGTTCAGCGCCGAGATCCCCGGCCGCGTACTAGCAGGGGAACTCGACATAGGCATCGCCCTGCATCCCGAGCCGATGACGGGCATCCGCACAGAACTCCTCCGCTGCGAGCCGCTCGCCGCCCAGCTCAGCAAACGGCACCGACTGGCCAACGCGAGCTCCATCGCTCTCGCCGACCTGAAAAACGAGACCCTCCTCCTGTTCCCACGCGAACTCGCCCCGGCCTACTACGACCGCATCATGCAATCGTGCGCGCAAGCTGGCTTCCAGCCTCAGGTCAGAGCCTTCCCCAAGCCGCCCGTTAACGCCATGCTCGCACGCCTCCTCGGTGCACGCGAGGTTGGCTTCAGCCCCGCCTCGTTCGCGTTCCACAGCGCGCAAGCCGAACCAGGCATCGTCGCCCTCGAGATCGTCAACCCCCAAATCCTCGCGGAGTGGTCGATCCTCTGGCCCGCGCGCGCCCAATCCGCGGCGACCGGGCGGTTCCTCGACAGCGCACGGCGGTGCGCCGCCGACAACCACTGGCTGCTCCCGCCAGACACAGCAGCCCCCGCCGAAACCGACTCCCTCACCGCGACAGCACTCTGACGACCCGGAAGCAGGGCGTCGACTCGTCGGTCCCGCCGGTTGCGCTTGCAGCGCAACCCGGGGAAGTAGGAAACGGCGCGAAGATGCCCGTCGTTCTGCAAAAGGAGGAGCGCGGCGTCACGCCACGGACGGGGCTCCGACGATGCAGCATCGACATCGGGCTCACTCCTATGTAGCGACGGTGGGCGAAACAGGCACAGGGCCTGAGCCCGTCTTTCGTCAGTCGTCCGGCTCGCGATTGCGCGCGAGGAAGGTCCTGAACGGGTACAGCTCTGCGGTCTGGACGCCATTGCGAACCGACGGGTCAGCTTCCATCAGCTTCCGCGCGTCCTCCTAATCGACCGCGTCGAGCACAACCAGGCCAAACGGACCGTCATAGCATCGGCCGGCGAACCGCACGCGGCCCTCGGCATACCGACCCTCCAGCCACGCGCCGTGCTGCTGCATCACAGTGCGCTGCTGATCGTTTGCCGCCGCCACGAAGCGCTGGTCGAACGCTGGCCGCACCAAGTAGGCGAACTCCATGGCATCAAGGCTACTCGTCGAGAGCCGATGAGCTCGGTCGACGCCGGCAAGCCCGCGGCTCACTCGGACCGATCCTGATGAGTGGTTGAGCGGAAGGGTTGACCGAGGAGCTTCCACGCACTGGAAGTTCTCGCTCCAGAACGCCACGATGAGCGCCAGCGCGGCGGTCGGGAAGCACCGTGTTCACAACATTTCAGGTGCCGCACCGAGGCGAGCGACTTCCCTCCAAATCGCCACGAGCGCGACGGAAGGCGTCACGGCATCGCCTGACCAGTCCATCGGTTGCGCTTACCGCGCGTTGCGAGACCGCGCCGGACAGCGTCGAAATATTCGTCACGCGAGCGAAGCGGGTTTCGCCACTCCGCGGGTCGAGGGCGCTACTGCTGCTACGGATAGGGGCGGTCAAGTCAGACCGCTGGTGCTCGTCCTTGGTGAGCAGTTGGTCAGGGTCGGTGGGCGCTCGCGCACGAGATGCAGGCGCCACGTCCGTTTCTCCGGCGTATTTCGAAGACCAGCCCCGTAGCGCCCGTGCTCGTGATGCGCTCCGCGGGTCGCGTTGTCCAAATCGAGTGGTTTGTGGCGACGTACGGGTAGTGGCCGCGTATCGTGCGGCCGTAGCGATCGGAGGCGACGATGCCGGAGTACATGTTGTTGCTTTATGGCACTGAGTCTGCAGATGAGGCTGAGCGGGCTGAGCGATGGGCCGAGATGCCGCTGTGGGACGAGGTGAACGCCAGCCTGCGGGAGGCGGGGGTGCTCGTCGCAAACGGGCCGCTGCACTCGGTCGCGACCGCGACAACGGTCCGGGTCCGTGGTGATGAGACCGAGTTGACGGACGGTCCGTTTGCGGTGACCAAGGAGGTGCTCTGCGGCTACTACGTGCTCGATTGTCCGGATCTCGATGAGGCGGTCAAGCATGCCTCGCGCCTGCCGTGGGCTCGCTATGGGTCGGTCGAGGTGCGACCGATCGTGGCCGATGACGAGATCCCGCGGCCCGATCGGAGCGCCCCCGAGTCTTGAGCTCTGCCGAGCCGCCAATCCGTGCGAGCCCTGATCCGGTCGACGCCGCGATCGGGGCGGCGTTTCGCGAAGAGCGCGCGGCGGTGTTGGCGACGCTGATTAGACATGTGGGCGACTTTCAGCTGGCCGAGGATGCGGTGCAGGACGCGTTTGTCGAAGCGGTCACCGTGTGGCGGCGCGACGGCGTTCCGGCGCGGCCGGGGGCGTGGCTCACGGTCGCCGCGCGGCGGCGGGCGATCGATCGGATGCGCCGCAGCCGGTCGGTGGCGGATCGGGCGGATCGGCTGGCGGAGCTGATGCGGCTCGATCGCCAGGAGCATCCCGACGAGGCCGAGGAGAGCGCGATCGTCGATGACCGGCTGCGGTTGATCTTCACGTGCTGCCATCCGGCGCTCGACCTGCCGGCGCGGGTGGCCTTGACGCTGCGCGCGCTGGGCGGGCTCACGACGGGCGAGATCGCGCGCGCGTTCCTGGTGGCGGAGCCGACGATGGGCAAGCGGATCGTGCGCGCCAAGCGGAAGATCGCCGACGCTCGGATCCCGTACCGGGTCCCCGACGACGAGGAGCTGCCCGATCGGCTGTGCGGCGTTCTCCGGGTGCTGTATCTGATCTTCAACGAGGGCTACGCGGCGACCGAGGGCGACCGGCTGGTGCGGGCCGAGCTGTGCGGCGAGGCGATCCCCCTCGCGCGGCTGCTGTGCGAGCTGATGCCCGACGAGCCCGAAGTGTGGGGGCTGCTGGCGCTGATGCTCCTGCACGACTCCCGTCGCGATGCGCGCGTCGCGCCCGACGGGCGCTACCTCGCGCTCGAGGAGCAGGATCGTTCGCGATGGGATCGCGATCGGCTCGGCGAAGGCCTCGAGGTGCTTGACCGGGCGATGCGGTTCCGGCACCCCGGCCAGTACCAGCTGCAAGCCGCGATCACCGCCGTGCACATCCGCGGGGCGGACACAGGCACAACGGACTGGGAGCAGATCGCGAAGCTCTACGGCGCGCTGGCCCAGATTGCGCCCTCGCTTGTCGTCGAGCTCAACCGCGCGGCCGCGGTCGGGTTCGCCGTCGGACCAGAGGCCGGGCTCGAGCTGCTCGAGCCGCTGTTGGCCGACCCGGCACTCGAGCGCTACCAGCCGCTGCACGCCGCGCACGCCGATCTGCTCCGGCGAGCTGGCGACCCGGTGGCCGCCGCCCGCGCATACGAGCGAGCGATCGAGCTCAGCGCCAACGCGGTCGAGCGCGCTGAGCTGCAGCGGCGCTTGTCGACGCTCGACGCCGACTGACCGCTCCGGTCGCGAATCTCGCCGCGGCTGTCCAAATCGGGCGGCGGTGCTGCGACGTCATCTGTGAAGCCGCCAAAACGGACGGCGTAACCCACTGGAGGTCTAATGACGTCGCAGTCACCCCATATCAACCGCTGGCGGGCCTTCGCGCTGCTGGCGGTGTCGTTCTTCATGACGGTCATCGATCTGACGATCGTCAACGTCTCGCTGCCGACGATCGGCCGCGACCTGCACTTCTCCCAGACCAACCTGCAATGGGTCGTGACCGCGTACGCGCTCACGTTCGGCGGGTTCCTGCTGCTCGGCGGGCGAGCCGCCGACCTGCTCGGCCGCCGCCGCATCCTGATGCTGGGGCTCGGACTGTTCACCGGCGCGTCCCTGGCTGCTGCGCTGGCCACCGGTGCCGGGTTCATGATCGCGGCCCGGGCGGTCCAGGGCCTCGGAGCGGCGATCATGCTGCCCGCGGCTCTCTCGATCGTGATGAACATGTTCGCCGAGGGCGCCGAGCGCAATAAGGCGCTTGGGATCTGGGGCGGGCTGGGCGCTGGCGGCGCGACCGTCGGCGTGATCGCGGGCGGGCTGCTGACGCGGTACGCCGGCTGGCAGTACATCTTCTACCTAAACGTCCCGATCGGCGCGGCTGCGCTGCTGTTGGCGCCGCGGATCGTGCCTGAAAGCCGGCTCGCCGGGGTGCGGCGCAAGGTCGACGCTGCCGGCGCGATCGCCGGGACCGGCGGGCTGGTGCTGCTCGTCGACGGGATCTCCCAGGCGCCGCAGTACGGCTGGGGCGCCAGCCGCACGGCCGGGCTGCTCGCCGCGGCCGCGGCCCTCCTGACCCTGTTCCTGGTGATCGAATCAAGAGTCGAATCCCCGATCCTGCCGCTGTCGATCTTCCGGCTGCGCACGCTCTCGGGCGCGAACGTCGCCGGACTCTTGCTGGGTGGCAGCTTCTACGCCTTCATCTTCGTTGGCACCCTGTACATGCAGCAGGTTCTGCACTACTCAGCGCTGCAGACCGGCGTCGCCTGGTTGGCGGCGTCACTGACGTCGATCGCCCTCGCCGGGCTCTCGCAGCAGCTGGTCACCCGGGGCGGAGCGAAGATCGTGATGGCGGTCGGGATGGCGCTGATCGGCGCCGGGGCGCTGTGGGCGACCCAGGTGCCCGTCCACGGCCACTTCGTCGGCAACCTGCTCGGCCCGTTCATGGTCGCCGGTGCAGGCACGGCGTTCGCGTTCATCCCGATCTCGATCGCCGCGCTTGCCGGTGTTGAGGAGCGACGGGCCGGCCTCGCGTCGGGGCTGCTGAACAGCTCTCAGCAGCTCGGCGGCGCGATCGGGATCGCGATCGCCTCGAGTGTGGCCGCAAGTCACACCCAGGTGATGCTTCATGCCGGCAGCCACGTGCCCGCGGCGCTCACCGGCGGCTTCCAGCAGGCGTTCTGGGTGCTGGGTGCGATCGGCCTGCTCGCCATCCCGGCGATCTTCGCGCTCGTGCGCCGCAACGAGCTCTCCGACGCGCTGGCCAAGACCGTCGTCGCCGAGCCGCAGCCTGCCCTCGCCGCCTCGAGCTGACCCACCTCCCTACCACCACCAACCACCACCCAACAACGAACCAGGAGTCAACAATGCGCCACACGCTGGTCACCTACACCGTCAAGCCGGGACGAGAAGAGGAGAACGCCGATCTCGTGCGAGCCGTGTTCGACGAGCTCGCACAGACACGACCGGACGGGCTTCGGTACGCGGTCTTCTATCTCCCGGACTCGCGCCAATTCATCCACCTGTACACCGACGAGGGCAGCACAACGGGCGTGCAAGGACTGGACTCCTTCCAAGCCTTCATCGCAGGAGCGAAGGAAATCCATGAACAGCCCGCCAAGCCCACTCAGCCCGAACTGATCGGGGACTACCGCACATTCGACGAGTGACCGCCCAGCCTCCGCCGGCGGACCTGCACGCTCAGCGTCCGCCGGCGGACCCGCACGGCCCACAGCCGCTACGACGGACGACACCGTGGCGGCCAGACCACGACCCGCACGATCAAGGAGAAACCGATGGCACAGGAGCATGTCTCGCACGTAGATCACATACCGGTCGTTTCGATCGGGCACGACGGGGCGCCGCTGGCAGTGTGGATACCGCCACTAGGCATGACGAAGGAGGACGTGCGCCCCGTGCTCGAGTCGCTGGCCGGTGCGGGGTTTCGCGCCGTCAGTCTCGATCCCTGGCAACACGGCGCGCGCGGTAGCGAGTCCGCTGACGAGATCCGCGCGCGCGTGTTCAGCGACTTCCGGCGTCATATGTGGCCGTTGATCGGGCAGACGACGCTCGACTGCCTGCGCGTCATCGACCACTTCGGCGCCGGGCCGGTCGTCGCCGGGGGCACCTCGATGGGCGGCGACATCGCTATCGCGCTAGCGGGCATCGATCACCGCGTGACTCGCGTCGCGGCGATCGTCGCCACGCCGGACTGGACCCGCCCCGGGATGCGCGACGTCAGTGACCCATCGCGTGCGTTGGCACAGGGCGACGCCGACAGCTACGCGCAATGGTTCTACGACCACGTCGACCCCCTGACCCACGTCGAGAACTACGCGCACGGGCCGGCGATCGTCTTCGAATGCGGTGCTGACGACGTGCACGTCCCGCCCGACGGCGCCCAGCGCTTCGCCGCCGCGCTTGGCGAGGACGTCCGCGTGAACGTCCGCGCCGGCCTCGGGCACATCGACGGGGCCAGCAGCCTGGAGCTCATCGACAGCTGCATCGCCTGGCTGGGCGCCTAGACCAACGCCCGGCGAGCCGCGAGCCGAGTGCTCGGTCTAATCCGATACGACACAGGAGGACAGAAGTCATGCGTAAGCTCATCGAATCCACACTCGTCTCCCTAGACGGAGTCGTAGGCTCGCCGGACCGCTGGTCTCCGTTCGAGGAGCAATCCAGGCAGCTGGCCAAGGAGGAACTGGACAACTACGACGCCTTGGTCCTGGGCAGGGTCACCTACGAGTTCTTCCGAGCGAACTGGGGGTCCCTTACCGGTGATCCCTACATCGACCGGATCAACGCGATGCCGAAGTACGTCGCGTCACGGTCGCTCACCGAGGCCACCTGGAACGCCACCCTGCTTGGCTCGGACATCGTCGGTCAGATAGAGCGGCTCAAGGCGCAACCGGGGAAGGACCTCATCAAATACGGCACCAGCCGGCTGGACGACACGCTCCTGCGCGCGCGGCTCATCGACGAACTGCGCCTCTGGGTCATGCCCGTCGTGGTCGGCACCGGCCAGCGCCTATTCGAAGACATCGACACCTCCTCCCTGAAGCTCACGCTCACAGACGTCCGCAAGCTCGCCAACAGCTCGGTCATCCTCACCTACGTCCCCAGCTGACAGCCACGCCGCTCCGCAGACCGGTCGTCGATCGTCAGCGAGTCCGAGAGCATCCCATCAGGTCAACGCGGATCCGCCGGCAGGGACTGCTGCACAGGCTCCGCTTCGCCTGCATCGGAGTTGGGCGGCCCGGAGGTGGCGTGTTCCCAGGCGGACTCCTGAAGCCGCATCATTGCGGCGAGCGAGACGACGGCCACTACACCGCCTGCAATAAGCGCGGCGGCCAGCGAGTGCCCCGAAGCCACAGCCGTGAGCAGCCCGATAGCCGAGCCCGCGAGCACAGCCGTGATCACCGCCACCATGGCCGCGACCGTTCGGAGCGCTTGCCAGCGCCCCGCCCGCAATCCGAGCACGTGGAGGGGATCTGGTCCCGCCACGCTCATCAGGTACGAGGTGAGCTCCGGCGCCTGATCGAAGTAGTAGCCGCGTAGCCGGGCGATGCGACGCGCGTACTCGAGGTCTTCAAATCCGGACTGCATCACCCGCTCAAAGGTGACGAACCCGACGAACGTGAGCGTCGGCAGGAGAACGAGGCCGAAGGCATAGAAGGCCGTCCCAACGCGGCTCGAGCTGGCGACCAGACCCAACGCCACAAGGCCACCCGACACGGAAAACAAGAACATGCTGGCGCGACCCGTCGACTCGGCGATCGTCGCCGCTCGCGCGCCCTGCAGCGTGAAGTGCTCGGTCGTGACGAACGTGACGGCCGCCGACCGCGGATCCCCGTGTGGCCGATGGACTGCGAGACCCGGGTCGACGTCCGTCGGGTCTCCGCCTTCCTCGCCTTTGGTGTCTTCCGGCATGTGCCAGGTCGTTTCGGTCTCCGGCTCCGCTCGGGGCGCGATCGTAGCGGCTGAAGACTCCGGCGCTGCGATTCGCCGTCCGGCTCCACGACCCGTGTCCAAATGCCCGGTCGCGCTGCGTCGTATTGACAAAGGCAACGATCTGGAGCAGCAGCATGGTCTATCCACAGATCTCATATCTCGGTCCGGTCCACCCGGACCGCCCAAGCAGGATCGGGACGATGACGCGCGAGCTGGACAGCCGCACCAACGACGGGATCCATGTCCGTCTGCTCTGGCACCCCGACGACGCCCGTGTCCGTAGCGGTCCACGACACCAAGACCGGTGAGGCGTTCGAGCTGCCGGTGCCAGACGGAAGCCGAGCGCTCGACGTGTTCCACCATCCCTACGTGTACGCGGCTGTGGCCACCCTCGCTACCGAGCCCGCCTCGGGCGCCCCCGGCACGTCCGTGCCCGGTTCCCGCCACCGACCCCCGACGTCTGCCGAACACGGCGCGTCCACCTCTGAGGGGTAGGATCGGGCGCGGCGATGGAGCCCGAACCTGATGCGGTGAAGCGCTTCCGCGCCAGCGTTTTTGGACGAGGAGCTCAGGACTACGATCGGGTCGGCACGCCAATCGGCAGTCTTGGTCGCCAGCTCGTCGAGCTTGCCGGGGTGCAAGCGGGCGATCGTGTCCTTGACGGCGCGACCGGGCGCGGCGCGGTGCTGTTCGCGGCCTCCGAGCGGGTCGGCGAGGCGAGGGCGGGTGATCGGAGTCGACCTCGCCGAGGAAATGGTTGCTCTCACATCGGCTGACATCCAGGCACGCCGGATCGCTAACGCCGAAGTCCGGGTGGCGGACGCGGAGCGACTGTCGGACTTCATCGACGGAGAGTTCGATTGCGTGATCTGCGCGTTCGCGATCTTCTTCCTGCCCGCGCCCGAATCGGCGCTGCGCGAGTTCTGGCGCGTGCTGCGATCGGGCGGCACGGTGGCGCTCAGCAGCTGGGGTCGCGCCGATGACTGGGGGTGGTACCGAGAGCTTCGACGCGAGTTCGGGATCTCGACCAACCTTGAAACGCGGGCGTTCGACACCCCGGACGAGCTCGGCGCCGCCCTCTCGGCGTCCGGCTTCACCGACGTGCGCGTAAGCCACGAGCGGGCTCTACTGCGCTTCAACGATCCTGAGCAATGGTGGCGGTGGCTACTTACCGGTGGCGGTCGGGCGGCGGTAGAGGCGCTCGATCGCGAAGAGAGAGCCCGGTTTCAGGAAGCCGCCTTCGAACGCATCCGCGACCTTTACGAAGGGGATGCGCCGCAGTTCGCCGAAGAGGCGCTGCTCGCCATCGCAGAGAAGCCAAGCGTCTAAGCGCGGAGCGTCGCCGAGCGCTGCTGCTGCAGGACGCTCATCGCGGTCACGACGTCGTTCTCGTCTGTCAGGCTGCGGTCACTGGCGGTAGTACTCGATCGCGCCGGTTTGTTCGAGGTCATCCAGGAGGATCGCTTCGACATCGAGGGCTAGCTCGATGTCGTTGGAGACGACCACCCCACCGCCGGGTAGCTCGTCCTGCCAGGAGACGCCGAAGTCGTGCCGGTCGATGGTCGCGGTCGCCTCGAACCCAATTCGCCGCAGCTCGCCCTTGTTCTGATCGCCGACCCAAAAGGGGGTCTTCCATTCGCCGAGCGAGACGATGTCGAGCGGCACGGTCCTGGTCACGCCGCGAATCGTCAGGTCGGCCTCCCCCTTGAAGGTGGTGCCGCCGGTGCGGTCGGTGAAGCGGCCGGTGAAAGTGATCTTAGGGTGGTTCTCGACGTCGAAGAAGTCGGCGCTGCGCAGGTGCTCGTCCCGTTGCGGCTGGCCGGTCCAGATTCCGGCCGCGTCGATCTCACCTTCGAATGTGGCCTCGAGGCAGCGGTCAAAGTCGAGCTCGAGCTTGCCGTGGATGTCCTTGAACAGCCCGCGGACCCAGCTGACCATCATATGGCGCGCCTTGAACTCTGCTTCGGTGTGCCCTGGCTCAAAGACCCACGTGGACATCAGCTGTGCTCCTTGTCTGTCGGGGTGACGAGGAAAGCGAGTTCGTCGACATAGCACCAGCTCCAGTCCTCGCCGGGCTCGGCCGACCGGGCGATCGGATGGCCGGCGCGCCGGGCGTGGCCGGATGCGTGCCGGTGTGGCGAGCTGTCGCAGCATCCGATCCGGCCGCAGGTCTGGCACATGCGCAGGTGCAGCCATGTCCCGCCGATCGCCAGACAGTCCTCGCAGCCGCGGATCGATTCAGGCAGTTCGGTGAGCTTGATGCTGTCTAGGTGTGTGCAGGGTGAACTCATGTGGTCAACGCCTCCAGAAGCGTCTTCGCGTCGTAGCCGCCGCGGTGAAGTGCTCCATCGATGAATAGCGTCGGTGTCCCGTGCACCTCTCCGGACGCGATTGCGCCGCGAACGTCACGGCGGACGCGCTCGCGCGCTGCTTCGCCGGCGCGGTCTGCGTCAAACCGCGCAATTTCCAGCCCGAGCTCGCCCGCGTAGCGATGTAGGTCCTCGTCTTTGAGCGCTTTCTGGCGGTGGAAGAGCATCTCGTGCATCTCCCAGAACCGACCCTGGAGCGCCGCGGCCTCCGCCGCCAAGGAGGCGGCGAGCGCATGCGGATGGATCTCGGTCAGCGGGAAGTGCCGGAACGAGAAGCGCACGCCACCGGTGAGCTCCGCCTCGACTCGCTCGATCGCGCGGTACGCCTGGCGCGAATACGGACACTCGTAGTCGCCGTACTCGACGATCAGCCGTCCGCCCGCGGGCCCCCGAACGTGGTCACCGTCGTGCAGCGGTTCGATCATCGCCTCGAGCGTTGGCTAGCCGAGTTGGCGGTCAAGGTTTATGGCGGCGCTGATCAGCGCCAGGTGGGTGAAGGCCTGGGGGAAGTTGCCCAGCTGCTCACCCGTGGGGCCGATCTGCTCGGCGTAGAGGCCGAGGTGGTTGGCGTAGGTGAGCATCTTCTCGAAGACGAGCCGCGCCTCGTCCAGGTGTCCGGCGCGGGCGAGGGCTTCGACATACCAGAAAGTGCACATGGAGAAGGTTCCTTCTCGGCCCGGCAGCCCATCTGGCGAAGCCTCCGGGTCGTAGCGTGAGACCAGGCTGTCGGAGACGAGCTCGTGGCCGATCTCGTCAAGTGTCGATAGCCAGCGGGGGTCGGTTGGGGAGATGAACTTGACCAGCGGCATCAGCAGGATCGAGGCGTCAAGGACGTCGGCATCGTAGTGCTGGACGAACGCCCGCCTGCGCTCGCGCCATCCCCGCGACATGATCTGCCGGTAGATCTCGTCGCGTGCTGCCATCCAGCTGACGATGTCGCCGGGCAGGCCCCGTTGACGCGCGATCCGCACCGCGCGCTCGAGCGCAACCCAGGACATCAGCCGCGAGTAGGTGAAATTCTGACGCCCGGCGCGGGTCTCCCAGATGCCCTCGTCGGGTTGGTCCCAGTGCTCGGACAGCCACTCGATGATCCGGGCGAGCTCGAGCCAGCTGTCGTGGTAGATCGGTGTGCCGTACTTGTTGTAGAGGTAGACCGAGTCGATCAGGGCTCCGTAGATGTCGAGTTGCAGCTGACCAGCGGCGCCGTTGCCAATCCTCACGGGGGCCGAACCGCGATAGCCCTCGAGATGCGACAGCAACTCCTCGGGTAGCTCGGTGCGGCCGTCGATCCCGTACATGATCTGCAGCGGCCCCGATTCGCCGAAGCGGCAGTCGCGAAACCGCCCGCTCAGCCAACCCATGAAGGCAGCCGCCTCCTCGCCAAAACCCAGACGCAGAAGAGCAAAGAGCGAGAACGCCGCGTCCCGAATCCACGTGTGGCGGTAGTCCCAGTTGCGCTCGCCGCCGATCTGCTCGGGCAGCGACGTCGTCGCCGCCGCGACAATCGCTCCGGTCGGCTCGTAGGTCAACAGCTTCAGCGTCAGCGCCGAACGGTGCACCATCTCACGCCATCGCCCGGTATAGCGTGACTGCGAGAGCCACCGCCGCCAGTAAGCAACCGTCGCCTCCGCGAGCTCCCGAGTCTGCGCCGCCGAATGACCGCGCGGCTCATACGCGCCGACCACGTGTTCCAAAAAGAAGGTCGCGCTCTCTCCCTGGGAGAGACTGAACGAGGCCCGCGCCGCCCCATCGTAGGCGCGCAGCCGGGTATCGGTCTCCAACGCCAAGGCGCAGTCCGCCGATCGGAACAGCACGCCATGCTCGTGCGGCTCGACCGTGTGCTCAGCCCGGCCGTAGTCAAACCGCGGCGAGCACTCAAGCTCAAAGCGCACCTGGCCGCGCACCGCCACGATCCGGCGTATCAACCGCTGGCGGTGCTCGCCGCCGATCGTCTGCGCGACCGGCATGAAGTCCTCAACCTCCCCCACACCACCCGGAGTCAGAAAGCGAGTGATCAGAACATTAGTGTCAGGGAAGTACAGCTGCTTCGAACTCCAGCCTCCATCGGCCGGAGCAAGGCGATAGTGGCCCCCGCGACGCGCGTCGAGGATCGACCCGAACACGCTCGGGGAGTCAATCCGAGGACAGCAGTACCAGTCGATCGTGCCATCAGTCCCGACCAGAGCCACGCTATGCAAATCGCCGATCAGGCCGTGATCGGCGATCGGAAGATAACCGCTCACTCCTTGCCCTCCGGCGTTGTCGGCGTCTTTTCCATCCACTCTTGCAGCGATCGTCCCACCTCGGCCGACCTCCGTGTCAAACGACGGCTCGGATCACCGCACGAAGAGGTAGCTCGCCGCCGGCGGCGATCCGCGGTCTCAGGCCGCGACGCGGGAGGCGTCGCAGAGCACACCGAGCTGAGCCATGATGACCGTGCCAGACGGGTAGCAGTCGAACCTCTTGATCTTGCCGTCGACGAGCTCGAATACGTCGCAGCAAGGGGCGTCCATTCGCCTGCCCGTCGGTGAAATTGTCCCTGTCGGTAGGACCAGAGGCCCGTCGTGCGTGCCCTGGAGTGCGAGCTGGACCACGACGACGTCGTTGCTCGAGTAGAAGCGATAGAGCTCGCGGTGCATATCGGAGAACGCGGTTCCATAGATTTCGACGAGGTCGCCGAGCGTCTCGCCCCGGTAGGTGACTCCGGTTGACATGTCGGTGAAGGTGCCGTCCTCCGCGAACGCATTAATCCAACCTGGGATGTCCTTGGCCTCCGCGACGTTGTATGCCTTACGGACGAGGTCTTCGTTGTCGGTCATGTCGTGCTCCTTAGGGTTGGGAGGTGCTCATGCAGCTTCTTGATCGGATCGGACCGGGTGGCGCGACATGCCGCGTTGGAATGGCAACGTGCCGGCGACTGAAGCGCCGAGCTGACGACCGCTCCGACGCGCCTGCTGTTCGGCTTCCTCGCGCAACTGATGGGCGAGGTCCTTGAACTGGTTCAGGGCGGGGTTAACGCCGACGAGCGTGAACTCACGCTCGACCAATGTCAGGTCAAGCTTCCACACGTCGGCCAGGATGCGCCGCATCCATCCGGTCGCATGGTCCCACCCCTCGCGGGGTGTTCCGGACCGGTAGTTTCCGCCGCGTACGGTCACGAGAACTGCAGGCTTGCCCTCGAGGACCGGCTCGGCACCGGCAGCCATCCGTGGGTCGGTGATGACCATGTCGGCCCATGCTTTGAAGTGCTGCGATACGCCGAAGTTGTAGAGCGGAACAGCAAACAGCAAGGCGTCGGCCTCGACGAGCCCGTCGGTCAACGTCGCGGCGAGCGCCAGCGCTGCATTCTGTTCGTCCGTGCGGGCCTCATCTGGTATGCGGCTGGCGAACACAGCCGTCGCCCAGGCGGTCGCAGGGATTGGGTCAACTCCGACGTGCCGACGGATGATCGGCTCCTCTGGGTGCACGCTACGCCACTCCTGCTCGACGATGTCGGCGATCGCCCGGCTGTGAGAACCCTCCACCCGAATGCTGGCATCGAGCCTGTAGAGAAGATGCCGCGTCGCGTTGAGATTCGAGTTTGCGACGGTCATCTCACACCACGAACGGTTCGGCGCCGGGCTCCGTCTGGACCGTCCAGGAGCCGTTCTTGCGGAAGCTGGCTGCGGTGGCGTAGCTGTCCTCGAGAAACTGCAGGTAGGTCACCTTCCCGTCGATGACCTTCACGAGAATCGAGAACGGGGAGCTCACCACCTTCCCGAGCGAGTTCGACTTGTAGGTGAAGTTGCCGAACACGGCGACGTTCTCGTCGGAGGCGAACATCGTGGTGACGTTGAAGGCTTGGTTCTCCCACCGCGTGAACATTTCGCCGAGGTTGTCGAGAAACGCCTTCGGGCCGTGCGACGTACCTGCCCACGGCATAATCTTGTGGAGCTCGGTGTTCTCGGTGTTGAGTGAGACGTACGTGGCGTCCGGCGCGACCACGTTGTTTACGACCTCAGGGTCGAGTAGGTTCTGAAGCCACTCGCTGACGACATCAATCGGGCTGGGGGGCATGACATCTTCCTCCGCTGTTCGTCGGTTGCGCGTTGGTTTCTCGGGTGTGCGGCTCAGCGTCATCCGGCGGGTTTGGCCTCGTTGGGCGCGATCGAGTGCACGACGGTCTTGGCCTCCTGGAACTCCGTGATCGCGAGCGGACCGCGCAGACGTCCGACCCCGCTCGCCTTGTAGCCACCCTCGGCAAAGCCGTCGTTCATCTCCGCCCACGAGTTCGTCCAGATCGTCCCGGCCTGAACCTCGCGGCTGACCCGGCGGCTGATGTTGATGTCGTTGGTGAAAATGCCGGCAGCGAGGCCCATCTCGGTTGCGTTGGCGCGTGAGACCGCGTCGGCCTCGGTGTCGAACACCTCAAACGTCGCCACAGGCCCGAAGACTTCCTTTTGCACGATCTCGGTGTTGACGTCCTCGACCTCTAGCAGCGTGGGCCGGTAGAAAGCTCCCGCGGCGAGGACGCCATCTGTCACAGGGCCGCCGCGCACGATCGGTTTCGCGTAGGCGAGGGCCGCCGCGACCATGCTGTCGACTCGGGCCACGTTGGCCTTATCGATCATTGGGCCCATGTCCGTATCCGGCTGAAGCCCGTCCCCGACGCGGACGCTCTCGAGCATCGCGGCGAGTCGGGTGCGGACCTCGTCGGCCACTCCACGCTGGACCAAGATCCGTGACCCCGTCATGCAGAACTGCCCGGCGAACGTCGTCACGCCGGCGACAAGCAGTGGAACGGTGGCGTCCAGATCGGCGTCGTCGAACACGATCATCGGCGTCTTGCCACCGAGCTCGAGGTTCATCCGCTTCAGTGTGGGCGCGCCTGCGGCGGCGATCATTCGCCCCACGGGACTACTCCCTGTGTAGCTGATCACCTGGACGTCCGGCGACGCGACGAGGTACGGAGCGCCCGTGTTCCCGGACTCGGTGAAAATGTTGACCACTCCGCGTGGCAGAGACTCGACCTCGGCGATGATCCGGGACACGTAATTGGCGACGAGCGCCGTCTGCCCGGGCATCTTCACCGCGACGGTGTTCCCCGCAGCGAGGGCAGGCGCCAGCGACCGGATCAGCAGGATGACCGGCGAGTTCCAAGGGACGATCACCCCAACGACGCCGGCCGGCTCACCGTAGGTGCTGAACCACTGCCCTGGCGCAACCTCCGCAGAGATGCCGGTATCGGTCAAGGCCTGGCCGGCGGTATGACGCAATGTGATGCCGGGCAGGGCCGCCTCAAGCATGCCCTCGGAAAGCTTCTTGCCGTTCTCCTTCGTTACCAGCGGTCCGAGCTCGTCGGCATGTGCGTCGAAGCGGTCCGCCATCTCGCTCAGCGCCTTGTGGCGCAGCGTCCGATCCCGGGACCAGAGTGAGGTGTCGAACGCGCGCCGCGCGGCGGCGATTGCAGCTCGGGCCTCGGCCTCCCCGCCGTCGGCCCACCGGCCCAGCACCTCGCCCGTAGCGGGATTGATCGACTCAGAGACGGTGTCCGATCCGGTCCATTCACCGTCGATCCAATGCTCAGCAACTGCCAGCGTTGTGCCAGTCGCCGGCATATCGGGTTGGCGGTGCATACGATCTGCACCTGTTCCAGTAGTCGTCGCGGGTGTGCTCATTGCCGTCTCCTTGCTCAGAAATGCGAGAGAGCCGACCGATCCGTCAGACCTTGGTCGGTCGTCGACATGCGTCGGTGTGCGGAGGATCGTGGCGCCAGCAAACGGCGATCGAATCCCTGAAGTCCTTAGTCCGCCCTTGCGCGGATGCGATGCCGTCCGGCGGGCCATGAGCGGAGCGTCCTCAGCCGTTGGAGCGGTTGTCGGGTTGCAGGGATCGCGGTTGCTCGGTCGGCGCCGTGAGCGCGAACTCCTAGACCGGCTGCTCGACGGTGCGGGCAGCGGCAGTGGCGGGGTGCTGGTCCTCCATGGCGAGGCCGGTGTCGGCAAGACGGCCCTGATGGACTACGCGGTCGAGGCGGCGGGGGCGTTCCGAGTTCTCCGCACGGTGGGAGTGGAGGGCGAGATGGAGCTCCCGTTCGCGGCGCTCCAGCAGCTGTGCTCACCGATCCTCGAGCTGATTGAGCGCCTTCCGCCTCCCCAGCGCGACGCGCTTGCCGTCGCTCTCGGTCTGAGTGTCGGGCAGGCCCCGAACCCGTTCCTGGTCGGGTTGGCGGTCCTCGGTCTGATGTCGGAGGCTGCCGCAGAGCGGCCGCTCCTGTGCGTAGTCGATGACGCGCAGTGGCTCGATCGCGCATCGGCGCGGGCGCTTGTGTTCGTGGCTCGCCGCCTGCTGGCCGAGAAGATCGCCCTGCTGTTCGCGGCGCGCGAGCTGGGCGACATATTCGCCGGATTGCCGGAGGTGCGGGTCGAGGGTTTAAACGATCGCGATGCGCGGACGCTGCTCGAGTCCGAGTTGCCGGCTCGTCTGGATGACCTGATCATGCAGCGTCTGCTTGTCGAGGCGCGTGGGAACCCGCTTGCCCTGTTGGAGATGCCGCGCGGGTTGACCCCGGCGCAGCTGGCGGGCGGCTTCGGCCTGCCCACCGCGTTACCTCTGTCCTCGCAGCTCGAGGAGAACTTCGCGCGGCGACTCGGGAATCTGCCGCGCGATGCCCGGCGCTTGCTCCTTCTCGCTGCCGCTGATCCTGTGGGCGATCCGGCTCTGGTTTGGAGAGCCGCTCGCCAGCTCGGGATACCCGAGGCGGCCGCGGAGGCCGTCCAGTCGGCAGGGTTGCTCGCGCTGGGCGCCCGGGTGGCGTTCCGCCATCCATTGGTTCGATCGGCGGTGTATCGGGAAGCCGCGCCGGATCAGCGGCGCGAGGTCCATCGCGCGTTGGCCGAGGCGACCGATCCGCAGGCCGAACCGGATCGCCGCGCCTGGCATCGTGCCCTGGCGACATCGATGCCGAATGAGGAGGTCGCGGCCGACCTCGAGCGCTCCGCGGCCCGCGCGCAAGCTCGAGGTGGTTTGGCGGGGGCGGCTGCGTTCTTGGAGCGAGCCACGGCGCTAACGCCCGAGGAGTCGCAACGGTCAGGGCGCGCGCTGGCGGCGGCCCAGGCGAAGCTCCAGGTTGGAGCGCTGGACGACGCTTTGCGCTTGGTCGCTACGGCTGAGGCGGGCGTTCTTAGCGAGCACGAGCTGGCCCGGGCCGTGCTGCTTCGCGGTCAGATTTCATTTCTCGCGACGCGTAGCAGCGACGCTGTGGCGCTGCTGCTCAACGCTGCCGGGCGCCTCCGAGACGTCGATCCCGAGCTGGCCCGCGACACGTACCTCGAGGCGCTGACGGCGGCCATCTTTGCCGGGCCGCTGGCGGGACCGGATGAAGACGCACGGGAGGTCGCACAAGCGGCGAGGTCGGCACCATCAGTCGCCAAGTCCCGCGTGCCGGACCTTTTGCTCGACGGCTTGGTGGCGCTTCTCAGCGACAGCTATGCCGCCGCGGTGCCGATCCTGCGTGAGGCGGTGCGAACGATCGAGGGTGGGACGTCGAAGCACGAGCAGCTGCGTTGGATGTGGGCGGCGACCGTCTCAACGCTTCATCTGTGGGACGACGAGGGCTGGGAGCGGCTCGCAGATCGCCACCTTCAGCTGGTCCGCGAGACCGGCGCGTTCGGCGAGCTCCCGATCGCCCTCGGCCACCGGTGCCAACTACATGTCTTTGCGGGGGAGCTGCGATTGGCGACGTCGCTCCACGACGCCATCCAGGAGGCAACAGAGCTGACCGGGAACCCGCTGGCTCCCTACCACGCCGCGGGACTGGTCGCAATGCGCAACTCGGAGGCCGACGCCAGACGCTTCATTGATGCGGCTCGCGCGGAGATGACCGAACGCGGAGAAGGGGCGGGCCTGTGGTTCATGGATTGGGCGGAGTCCATGCTGTACAACGGGCTTGGCCGCTATCCAGAGGCCTTGGCGGCGGCGCGGCGGGTCGTCGATAACACGGAGCTGACGCCTGTGGGCTGGACGATGCCCGAGCTGATCGAGGCTGCTGTACGAGCCGGGGAGCGCGGGCTCGCCGCGGAGACCGATCGCCGTCTGTCCGAGCGAAGCCGGGCGAGCGGGACCGATTGGGCTTTGGGGATCGCAGCTCGCTCGCACGCGCTGCTGGTCGAGGACGAGCGCGCCGGTGACGTATACGCCGAAGCGATCGAGCGGCTGGGCCGCACGCGCATCGCGATCGATCTCGCCCGTGCGCACCTCCTCTACGGCGAGTGGCTCCGCCGTCAGCGCCGTCGCCTGGACGCGCGTAAGGAGCTGCGGATTGCGCACGAGATGTTCACCGACTTCGGAATGGAGGCGTTTGGCGAGCGGGCACGGGTCGAACTCCAGGCGACGGGCGAGCATGCACGAAAGCGAACCGTGGAGACGCTGGACCAGCTCACCCCGCAGGAGTCTCAGGTCGCCCAGCTGGCGGCGCAGGGAGACACCAACCGGGAGATCGCCGCTCAGCTCTTCATCAGCCCGAGCACGGTCGAGTATCACCTACGCAAGGCGTTCCGCAAGCTTGACGTCAAGTCGCGCACGCAGCTTGCCAACCGCCTGCCATAGCTGACCCGAGGGATGGCCTTACCGCGAGTTTCTCGGCCGGCGCCCGAGCAGCGCCCACCCTGAAGCGGCCACAGCGAGCCCTACGAGAACCGCAAACCCGAGCACCGTGTCGGGTGCGGTTAGGCCTCGGTCCAGCGCGACTCCGGCTCCGATCACGGGAATCGAGAGCCCCACAAACAGAGCGATCAGCAAGGCCGACGTCATCGCGAGGCGGTTTTCGGGTGTGGCTGCCTCCAGCACGATCCCGGTAGTCCCCTTGAAGACAGCACCCCCGCCCGCGCCGATCAAGGCACCGCCAACCAGAAACAGCGTCAGGCTTGGTGTCGCAAGCCGAACAGCGGTAACGAGCAGCGCGAGACCCATCAGCATGGAGATCGTGCCGAGGGCGAGTGCGCGCGACGCTTGCAGTCTGGCGGTTGCCAGCTGGGACATCACCCCTGCCGAATACACCACGAACAGCGAGGCGCCGGCTAGGGCGTGTGAGGGATGGTGGAGCGTGGTGGCAAGGAACAGCCCGGACAGACCGGCGAACAGTCCGCCCGCGGAGAAGGCTGCGGCGGTCGCCGCCGCCGCGGGAATCGGGATCCGGGCTAAGGCTGGCGAACCAGTCGCCTGACGCACGATCCTTGTCTGAGGGCCCGGCGCGCCTGTCTCGGGCGCGGTCGCCAGGCCGATCAGAGCAATCGCTCCAAGCGCGACGAAGACAAGGTACGGCAAGGTCAACGGTGATCCAGCCCACTGCGCCAGGCAGCCGGCAACCAGCGGACCGACGCCAAGTGCGCCGACGTTCACCGACGTCCCAATGTTCCGGGCGCGGGCTGCCGACGCGCTTGGGTTCCCACGGACTCGCAGCTCGATCAGGTACGTGATCGCGGTGCCAGCAGCCAGCCCAACCGCCACCCCCGTGAGCAGCCGTCCGACGAGCAGCACGGGCAGGGTCTTCCACGCCGCGAGCAACGCTGCCCCCGTCATCATCGTCGCCACCGCAGCGAGCATCACGCCCCGGCGTCCCACGCGCTCGGCGATGGAACCCACCCGCAGCAACGCAGCGATCGTCCCGGCTGCGAAGATCGCGTACACCACGGTCACCGTGAAGGCAGACAGGTGATCTCGGGCGCGATACAGCCCGTAAAGCGGACTTGGCAGCGTCGCGAACGCCATCACGATCAGGAATGCGAACGCCACGGCCCAAAAGCCGGAGCCGCGCCGACGCGCCAGAGCCGCCGGCACCGTAAGCCTGCTCTCGCTGGGCATCGAGCTTACGCGCGGTCGCTGCGGAGCAAACGAACTCATCACGAACCCTTCTTTCTCCTCCGACGCCTGTGCGCTCCGCTTCGCTGAAGGACCACCGTTCGCGTTCGCATTGGACCTTCATGTTCAGCGCAGCAACCTTCCGATCGAATCCCAGAAACCCGTAGTCCGTAACCCAGCTGGCGCGGACTAAGGACTTCAGGGATTCGATCGTCGGCCAGGGGCGCCACGATCGTCGGTGCATCAACAGAGTCGCATCGCGCGATGCCGGCTCTCGCCCCCAAAGAGGGTGGCGCAGAGCCGAATTGCATCCCACCAACCAAACCAATCTCGGAGGCTCAGTCATGAAAGTCGCACTCACCGGCGCAACCGGATTCATCGGATCGCACGTACTAACCGAACTGCAAGCCAACGGCCATGACGTCACGGCAGTTGTCCGCAGCGAAGAGCAAGCCGACACCGTCGAGGCCAAAGGAGCCATCCCAGCCGTGATCGATCTATACGACCGCGCGGCCGTCGTGGGCCTGCTAAGGGAGGTAGACGGGGCGATTCACACCGCCAGCCCGGGTGACGAGACCAGCGCCAACCTCGACTCGGCAGTGGTCGACGCCGTAATCGAAGGATTCGCCGGCACCGGCAAGCCCTACATCCAGATCGGCGGCGTGTGGGTCTACGGCAACAACACCTCGATCAGCGAGGAGTCGCCATACAACCCGCCGGCGCTCGTGGCATGGAAGGAGCCGATCGAACGCCGGATCCTCGACGCCTCAGGCCTGCGCGGAGTCGTGATCGTCTCCAGCACCGCCTACGGCGACGGCGGCGGTGGAATCCCCGGCCTCGTTCTCAACTCACCCCGAGACGACGACGGCAACCTGATCATGCTCGGCACCGGCCAACAGCACTGGTCGACAATCCACGTCGCTGACTTGGCGACGTTCTTCCGGCAGGTACTCGAGTCTGACTCGGCTCGCGGCCGCTACGTGATCGGCAACGGATCGAGCCCGACGGTCGCCGAATTGACCGAGGCGGCCGCCGTCGCGGTCGGCGCTCCCGGTGCGGTCCCCGGTTCCGACGCCGAAGCCAGAGCCCGTTTGGGCGACTACTTCGCCGAAGTCCTGCTGCTCGATCAGGCCACCAATGCGCACAGGGCTAGGAACGAGCTCGGTTGGTCCACGACCCATCCAGGACTGGTCGACGAGTTCCGAGGCGGCAGCTACGCACGTGAGCTGAGGACCGCCTGACCGCCGCTCCCAGGCGGCCCGGCTCGCCAGGTCACGAGAACGGGAGACGCGATGATCCGCTCAGAGATCACAGCAACCGTGCTCGCGGATCGCCTCGCGATCCGCGAGCTCGTCGATGCCTATGCGCATTGCGCCGATCGGCGCGACGCCGAGGGGCAGAAGTCCCTCTTCGCTGAGGACACGCGCTTCGTCGTGTATATGGCGGGAGAGGGGTCTGAGCCCACGCAGGTGCTCGATGGGCGCGAAGCGCTGACGCCGGTGTTCAACGACCTCAACCGCTATCAGACGACGATGCACTTCAACGGCCAGAGCACGATCTCGCTCGACGGCGACCGAGCGACCGGAGAGAGCTACTGCATCGCCCACCACCTGTTCACCGAAGATGGCGAACGCAAGTTGATGATCGCGTGGCTTCGCTACAGCGACACATTCGCCAAGGTCAACGGCGCCTGGCTGTTCGCCGAACGCAACCTCTACCTCGACTGGGCCGAAACCCGGCCGTCACATGCTTAACCGGACGACCCGCTCCGTTCTCAAGGCAAGCGATACGGCGATCGGTTCCGGTCGACAACCGCCGGGAAAGTCATCTGTCGCCCGTGTGCGCGCGACCGTCGCGAGCGACCCGTGGCTCGTGGTCGTGATCGTGTGCGTGGCCCAGTTCATGGTTGTCCTGGACGCGACGATCGTCAACGTCGCGCTGCCATCGATCCAGCGTGGCCTGCGGTTCAGCCCGTCGAGCCTGCAGTGGGTGATCAACATGTACACGCTGCTCTTTGGCGGGTTCATCCTGTTGGGCGGCCGCGCCGGTGACCTGATCGGGCGCAAGCGGGTGTTCAGCGCCGGGATCGCGCTTTTCACAGGAGCGTCGCTGCTCAATGGCCTCGCCCAGTCATCGGGGATTCTGATCGCCGGTCGGGGGCTTCAAGGACTGGGGGGTGCGTTGCTCGCCCCGGCGGTGCTGTCGATCATCGCGACGACTTTCAGCGATGCGGGCGATCGCGCGAGGGCGTTGGCGATCTGGAGCGCGATCGCCGCGGGCGGCGGTGCTGTGGGGCTGCTGCTGGGCGGGGTGCTGACGGATCTCGCCTCGTGGCGGTGGATCTTCTTCGTCAACGTGCCCGTCGGAGTGGCTCTCGCGGTCGCGACTTGGAGGTACGTTCCCGAGTCTCGAGCGTAGGTTGCACAGCGAACTTTCGACCTACCGGGAGCGGTATCGGTTACAGCAGGTCTGGTGGTGCTCGTGTTCGCGATCGTCAAGTCGCAGAGCTACGGGTGGGGATCGCCCCGAACGATCGGATTGCTGGCCGTGGGCGTCGTGCTGCTCGTGGGATTCCTGGCGCTCGAGCGCCGGAGTCCCGCGCCGCTGATGCCGCTTAGCATCTTCCGCCGGCGCAGCCTTGCCGCCGCGGATCTCACGCTGTTGCTGACCGCGGCCGCTGTGTTCGCGACGTTTTTCTTCATCTCGCTCTACCTCCAGCAGATCCTCGGCTACCGACCGCTGCGCGCGGGCGTCGCGTTTCTCCCGTTCTCCGCGGGAATCGCAATCGGTGCGACGGTCGCGCGCAGGCTCGTGCCGAGGATCGGCGTGCGCGTGGTGCCCATGATCGGGCTGGCGCTCGCGACCGCCGGGATGATCGTCCTCACCCAGCTTCCGGTGGACGGGCGCTACCTTTCGAACGTACTGCCGGGCGTCCTCCCGCTTGGCCTAGGGCTGGGACTGACTTTTGTCCCGATCACGCTGGCCGGCACGAGCGAGGTGGGCGGTGAAGATGCCGGGCTGGCTTCCGGTCTTCTCAATACCGCCCAGCAGGTCGGAGGATCGATCGGGTTGGCGGTTCTCGCGACCCTCGCGACCAGCCGGACGAACAATCTCCTCCACGGCGCAGTCACTCCTGGCTCCATTCCCGCAGCCCGGGTATCCGGTTTCCACGTCGCGTTCGTGGCTGCCGCGGTAATTCTCGGCGTAGCCTGGACCGTCGCTGCGCTCCAGCTGAGAGCCCGCCGCGCGCGCGATCCCAAACCTGTGGAGGTGTCGACCGGTCTCGCGGCTCGAGCGATCGGTTGCGCGCAGTGCGCGCCCGTGGCGGTCGCCAGCACGAGCGTACGCTCGTTTAACAGACCCGCCGATGACCACGCCCCAGCACGTCATAGGTGAAGCCCGACCCGTAATCGCCGAGACGCGCGGCTCGGCCCTTGTCGCAGATCCCGAGCCGCTCCCGAGCGACGTCTCGCCTCGCCGACTCAGACGCGGACTTCTGAGGCTCGGCGGGCTAGTTGCGATCGCCGTTGTGGTCGTGACGCTCGTGCCGGGGCTGGGGGAGTTGCGCAGCCGGTTTGCCCATGCGCAGCCAGCGTGGATCGTGATCGCGTGCGTGTTCGAGCTGCTGTCGGTGCTCGCCTACGTTCCGGCCTTCCGGGCCGTGTTCTGTACACGGATGAGCTGGGCCACGAGCTACAAGATCGCCGTCGCCGAGGAGGGCGCCGGCTCGCTATTCCCTCTCGGTGGAACGGGTAGCCTGGCGCTGGGAGTCTGGGCGCTCCGCCGCGGCGGAATGCCCGCTGCGGAGATCGCGCGCAAGACCGTCGCGTTCTTCCTGCTGACAAGCGCCGTACCCGTCTCGATGCTCTTTCTCCTGGGCGCCGGATTGGCGACGGGCATCCTCCCTGGCGACCACAGGCTCCTTCTTACTGTGCTCCCCGCGGCAGTCGCCGCGGGAGCAATCGCGGCGACGCTCGCGCTGCGCCGGCTCGCACGCAGGGGCGAGGCACGGATCAAGCAGGCAGAGGCGTCGAGATGGGCGCGGCTCGTGCCGGCGCTATCAGCTACGTCAGAAGGTATCGATGAGGCGCTGCACCAGCTCAGGCACGCCAACCCGCTGCTGCTGGTCGGACTCGTGGGCTTCTTGGTCTTCGACCAGCTCACGTTCTGGGCGAGCTTCCGGGCGGTGGGAGCCTCGCCGGAGCTGGCTCCCATCTGCATGGCGTACCTGATCGGTCAGCTCGGTAACTGGCTTCCCGTGCCTGGCGGGGTCGGCGGTACCGAGCTTGGGCTCGTCGGAGCGCTCGTCCTCTACGGGTTGCCCGCGCTTACCGCAACAGCAGCGGTGCTGCTCTACCGCGTGATCGAACTGTGGATCCCTGCCGTCCAGGGGATCGCCGCGTTCCTGCAGCTACGGCTTCTGCTCCGGCGAGAGACTGAGGCAATCAAGCTATGCAAGCCGGGCGACAGCGTCGAGATCGTCGGCCTCGGCCTCGCGACCGTCGAACGGTCCGGGGAAACATCGGCAGTGACGGCGTAGGACGGGCGGGGCTCATGATCGTTGTGTTCAGATCCCGGTGGCTAGGCTCGTCGTAGTGCCTGAGCCCACGACTCCGCCCGCTGTGACGTTGAGTCCGACGTTGTCAGCATCCCAGCTGGCGATTTTGGCCGAGGTCGGGGAGGAGCGAACCGCTGGGGCTGGAGAAGTGCTGTATCAGGTCGGCGACCGGCGCTATCCCTTCGTCGCTATTCGGGAGGGCGAGGTGGCGATTCTTGACGCAGCGGGCAACGAGATCGTCCGCCATGGGGCGTCGGGCTTTCTCGGCGAGCTCAATCTTCTGTCCGGGCAGACCGTGTTCGTCACGGCGGTCGTGACCGCGCCGCTTCGCTATATCGCCGTCGAGCGCGAGGCGCTTCGTTTGCTGTTATTCGAGGAAGCGGCGCTGAGCGATCTGGTGCTGGCCGCGTTCATCGCGCGTCGCGAGGCACTGCAGGCGGTTCAGGGCATTGGTCTTGAGATCGTGGGCGCGCACTCCTCGAAAGCCACAATGCAGCTACTTGACTTCGCGCGGGGCAACCGCTTGCCGTTCACTTGGCGCGACCCCGAGCACGATGCTTCGGCGGCGGGATTGGTGGCGGGGCTCGAGGAGTCGAGCCTGCCGCTGGTCAGGCTGCCCGGTGGCGCCGAGTTCCATCGCCCGTCGGCTGGACAGGTCTCGCGCGCGTTGGGGATCGGCCTTGAGCTGGCGCCACGGGAGGAGGTCGACCTCCTCGTGATCGGCGCTGGCCCCGCCGGCCTGGGCGCCGCGGTGTACGGCGCGTCCGAAGGCCTCGACACGCTGGTAATCGACGGCGCCGGACTCGGCGGGCAGGCGGGCGCCTCACGCAGGATCGAGAACTACCTCGGCTTCCCAGCCGGGATCACAGGAAACGAGCTGACCAGTCGCGCCGTCACCCAGGCGCGCAAATTCAATGCGCGGCTGGCGACGCCATATCGCGCGCTGTCGCTCGAGCCGGGGAACGGGCGGCACGTGGTGCGCCTCGAGGAGGATCACAAGATCGCCGCGCGAGCCGTGCTCCTGGCCACCGGCGCGCAGTACCGGCGCCTGCCCGTAGACGGCCTCGCTGAGTACGAGGGGATCAGCATCTTCTACGCCGCCGGCCCTCCCGAGGCCCAGCTTTGCGGTGCCGAGCGCGTGGCCGTCGTCGGCGGCGGGAACTCCGCCGGCCAGGCCGCGGTCTGGCTTGCCCGCGGGGGAGCGCTGGTGACACTGCTTCACCGGCGCGCGGACCTCCACGAGACGATGTCGGACTACCTCGTGCGTGAGCTCGAGCGCTACGGAGTGGTGGTGCGCGACCGGAGCGAGATCTCCGCCCTCCACGGCCGCGATGGTCACCTTGAAGCCGTCACGCTCCAAGATGGCGAACGGCTGCGATTCGGGTACCTGTTCCTCTTCCTCGGCGCCTTGCCGTGCACCGAATGGCTCGGCGACACGGTTGAACGCGACGAGAAAGGGTTCATCCTCACCGGCTCCGCGACCAACGCCGAGAAATTCCTCGAGACGTCTGTGCCCGGCATCCTGGCGGCGGGTGACGTCCGCTCCGGCTCGACCAAGCGTTGCGCCACCGCCGTCGGCGAAGGTGCGTGGGCCGTCCAGCTCGTCCATGTCCACCTTGCGGCGGGCTGACGCACCCACAGGAGCCAGCTCGCTGCCGATCCAACAGTGGCCTCTGTGCTTCGGCGGCTTGTCCGAACCACTGGAATCAGGCGATCACGAGTCGTCTGATCGCCCGCGATGGCCGCAGGCGGATGAGCCATGGCTGCTGACGCGTCCACTCCGGAGGCGCTTCAAAGTAGGAGGCTGTGACGGTGCCCAATCTGAAGGTTGTCGGGCTCGGAGGCTCGCTTCGCGAGGCGTTCCGTAGCCGCGCTGCACTTGCCGGAGATCCTGCGCCACACCGGCAGGGAGAGCGTGAGGATGCCGCTGGGCGCGTGGCCACGGGCCTCGGTTGGGCGCCGGCTAGTTTCTCGAGCTCCCCGAGCGCCTCAGCCTCGAGTGGCGCTCTGCATGCTGCTTCGCAGGCGCGACACCCCTTAGCGCAGATTGTGCAGTGGGGATGATGCTCTGCGTGGCGTGCGCACTCCTCGGCGCAGAGAGCGCGATGGCGGATGCAGGCCTGCAGCAACCGGTGGGCGACGACGTGGTCTGACCGAGCGGGCCGGGACAGGATTTGCACCACGAGGCCGCACACGTCCGCGCAATCCGTCCAGAGCGCCATGCATGTGCGCATCTCCGCCAGATCGGCTTTGGAAGAGATCCGCGTTCGCGCATGACGTGCACGATTGGACGCAGGTTGGGGAAGCGTCAATCGCTGCTGCGGTCTCGGCCGCTCCGAGCGGCACGCCCGCCGAGCGGCACGCCCGTCGGCGAAGCGTCCAGCATCTCGCGTGTCGCCGTCACGGGATCGCCTGGCCACCGCAGGTAGCGCTCGCCGGTGTCCGCGTCGCGAACGTGGGCCAGCTCGGGGTCCCCGCCCGCTTCGCGCAAGGCCCTTCGCTGGCGCAGCAGATCCCAGCAGCGGTACTGCTCGATGTTGACGTCGCGGAGGCGCTGGTGATCGGCCGTGAGTGCGTCGGCGCTCCGCTGTCGTCCTGTTCGCGGCCGCGAAGCTGGTGCTCCTCGGCGACCAGCATCTGTTCACCACTGCGCGGACGGAACCCTCACGAGGGCATCCGGTGGCCGCAGCGCACGCCCCCGACGAGCTCCTTGCGCGTCAGCGCAGCTCGGCATACCGCCAGCCAGGCAGCGGCTGTGAGCCTGCCACTACGAGCGATCGCTCGCGGACAGGAGCAACCCGTGGAATCATCGAAGCAGGACGACGACTCGGCGGTACTGCGCCCTCCATTTCGGCAGGTCCATGACTGCGCCGCGAACCGCGCGAGCTACTCGCCCGAGAAATCGAGCACGACGATGGTCTCGTCGTCGTGGCGCTTTGACCGCGGGAGGGATTGCCCGTCGGGATCCGAACGGTCCTCCCAGTCGTGGCATTGCTCGAGCAGGCTGTACAGCTCGCCGTCATCGCGCTGCGCGAGCTGGTCCCAGCTGTCGAGCCCGAGATGGCGGATCGGGTTGGCAGCGCCGTCGGTAGCGATCACAGCCCAGGAGAGCTCACGACGGGAGATCGTTCGGTTGAGCGAGTGCCTTGCGGCCGTAGGATCTTCGGCCGCGATCCACCACCCACCCTCACGGTTCCGTCGCTCCCGTTGGCGTCGCTGAAGCCGTGCAAGAAGCTCTCGGTGCTCGTCGTCGTAGCCGCGGCCCTCCGCAAGCCGGCGGCGATACACGGCTGACTCAGGCAGCCGAAGGTCGGCCATGCGCGTGTCGGTGAACTCGTGGATCGAGCGGCGGTCGCCGTAGAAGATCGGGGTATCGCCCAGTACCAGCAGGTCGACGGCGTCGTCGCCGACCCGGACGATGCTCACGGTGCTCGCCGGCGAGGTGTCCGCGTCGAGCTGGAGCTCCTCCGCGGTGCTCGTGATCGCCGAGGCCAGCGCGGACTTCAAATCGACGGCCGGAGCGGCTCGGAGCCCCTCGGCGAGGTGTTCGCCCAAGTGATCGACGTACTCCGCCGGAGAGACCGCGCCCTTCTCGAATGGCGACGCTCCATCGAGCACGATCGCGGCGTTGCCGGTCGTGAACACGCGGTCGAGGCTGTGCTCTCGGTCTGGCAGCTGGGCCCAGGCGATTCGCAGCGTCACGACCAGGGAAACGGGCCGGCGACCAGCTCGGTCTTCTTGATCTTCAGGCCGTCATAGGCCGAGCGCACGACGAGCGTGAACGACGAATCCCCGAGCTGCTCGTACAGCTCTGCGACATTCGAAGCCAGGTATTCGGCCGCGCCCAGCGAGCCGATCGCATGAATGCCGGCGATATGGAGAACGACCCGGCCGTCGGAGACGCGGCGTGCCACGTAGGCGAGGTCGGCATTCGCGCGCTTCTCCTCGTCTGATGGCGAGAACAGGCGCTCCTTCTCCGACTTCGGCTTGATGTACCAGCGACCGTCGCGAGCCTTCGCGAAATCCATCGTCGGGTCCTCGGCAATCAGCGCCTTGGCGACCGGCGCCGAGATCGGCCCGCAGACGACTACAAGATCCCCCTCGGGCAGCGTCTTGGCGTTCGGCGCGATCTCGAACGTGTTGACAGTGAAGCGGTAGTCGGTGAGCAGCTCCTGGAGAAACTGGCTCGTGCGCGTGTCCTCGGCCGCGATGACCGGGCGGGGTCGGTCGGTGACGGCCTCGCGCTGGGGGATGCCGACGCTCACCGGGCCGACGCCGAAGAAGGCGCGCTCGCGCGGGGGTGCGGACGAGCGGATCTGGGAGATGCGGCCCTTGGTGATCCCCAGCGCCTGCGCCACCTCCGTGTAGCTCATCCCGCGCTCGAGATGCGCTTGCTCGATCGCGTCTCGGCGGATTCGCACCAGCTCCTGACTCAGATCGCGGTAGTGGTCCAGCAGCTTCAGAGCACGGCGGGCACGCGAGATCGGGTCGGGATCCCGGCGCACCCCCTCGAAGTCGTCATCTTCCGCCAATGCCAGGCCAGTTTAGACCCCCCTTGACAAGCGCGGTAGGTTCGGCGGCAAAGGTCGTTTAGGTCCCCTAAACCACCTTCGGAGACAAGCGACCAACGAGGAAAGGAGGTAGGCAGGGTAGAGCGGGCCGCGCGCGAGGAACGGAGGGGTTCCGGACGGGCATGAGCCTCGCGGATCGTTGACCGATCCGGTCCGCGAGGCGGACCCGCCGGACCTGGGAGGCTCCTGAAGCGCGCGGCCCGGGCTCGCCCCGCCTTCGCTCCGGCCCGAATTCAGGACGACCAAGATGGCTGTTGCCGCACGCGCCGACGACAACCGCATCCCGAACCAGAACGACGCGAACGTGCCCCGCCTTGCGCTCTCGAAGGCCGAAGCGGCCGAGGCGCTCGGCGTCAGCGTCGACTTCCTCGAGGAGCACGTCATGCACGAGCTCCGCATCGTCCGCCGCGGTCGCCGTCGGCTGATCCCGACGGCCGAGCTGATGAGGTGGCTCGACCACAACGCCCAACGTACGCTTGGCGCGGCGTAGGCCGCGAGATCTTGGAGGAGCAGTGGGCAAACCGAAGCGTCAGTCGAAACCCGGAATCGAAGTCCGCCACGCTCGGACGTGCCGGTCGCATCAGGGCAAGGCGTGCACATGCACGCCGGCGTACCGCGCCACCGCTTGGAGCAAGCGCGACAACAAGCTCGTCCGCAAGACGTTTCCGACCGAGGCCGCCGCGCTCGTCTGGCGTGAGGACGCGCGGGTGGACCTCCGCAGAGGCGTGCTCGTCGCGCCGAAGCCGACCACGCTCCGCCAGGTCGGCGACCGCTGGCTCGAGGACGCCGGGAAGGGCAATGTCCGCAACCGCTCCGGCGACCGGTACAAGCCGTCGAGCCTGCGTGGCTACGAGCAGGCGCTGCGCGAGTACATATATCCGGCGATCGGTGGCGTCAAGCTCCAGGATCTCCGACCCTCGGATGTCCAGAAGCTCGCGGACGACCTGGTCGCCAAAGGCCTCAACCCTTCCACCGTCCGGAACGCGCTCCTGCCGCTCAGGGCCATCTGCCGGCGCGCCATCCGCCAGGGCGACCTCAGCGTCAACCCGACGACCGGCGTGGAGATCCCAGCAGTGCGCGGGAGGCGAACGAGAGTCATCCCGCCTACCGAAGCGCAGCTTCTGATCAGAACGGCCCCGCCCGAGGACCAGGTCCTGTGGGCGACCGCGTTCTACGCAGGCCTCAGACGCGGGGAGCTCCAAGCGCTGCGCTGGCAGGACGTCGACCTCGCCAAGGGGGTGATCAACGTCGAACGCTCGTGGGACCAGAAGCAGGGCCTTGTCGACCCGAAATCATCCGCGGGCAGGAGGCGCGTCCCGATCGCCGCCGTGCTCCGCGACCACCTCGTCAACCACCGCATGACGACCAGAAGCGACGGCCTGGTGTTCGCAAGACAAGACGGCCGCCCATTCAATCCCACGACCGTTGCCCAACGAGCCGAGCGCGCCTGGAAGAACCAGGGCCTTGACCCCGTGACCCTCCACGAGTGCCGCCACACGTTCGCGACGCTGATGATCGCTGCCGGCGTCAACGCCAAAGCGCTGCAGACCTTCATGGGCCACTCGTCGATCACGGTCACGCTGGACCGGTACGGCCACCTGTTCCCGGGCTCCGAAGAAGAGGCTGCCGTCCTCCTCGACGCATATCTTCAAGACGCCTATGCCCGCGCCCGCGAAGCCGACCCCGACGAGAGCTGTGGGAAAAGTGCGGGAAAAACTGACCCCTCCTGGAGCGGCCTTGAACGGTCTTGAGCGGCAAACGAGGCGCCTGAAATGGCCGCCCGCCCGGCGTCCAGAATGCGCGGCAGAGCAGGGAAAACCCTGCAACTTCAGCGGAGAGGGAGGGATTCGAACCCTCGATGGACGGAACCGCCCATACCGGTTTTCGAGACCGGCGCATTCAACCGCTCTGCCACCTCTCCGGTGGGGCCGGCGACAACGTTAGAACAACCGGTGGCGATCCAGGAGCCTGGAACGCCGGCGATCGCCGGCCGCTCAGCGCCTTGACGCAAAGAACGCTCGGAGCAGGTCCGCGGCTTCCTCCGCGAGGAGGCCCGATTCCACCACAGGCCGGTGATTCAGCTGCGGGACCGCGAGGACGTTGAGGACGCTGCCCGCCGCGCCCGCCTTGGGGTCGTCGGCGCCGAACACGACGCGGGGGATACGGCCGAGGACGATCGCGCCCGCGCACATCGCGCACGGCTCGAGCGTCACGTACATCACCGAGTCGAGCAGGCGCCAGCTGCCCAGTGACCGTGCTGCCTCCCGCAGGGCGATCAGTTCCGCGTGCGCCGTCGGATCCTGGCGCAGCTCGCGTTCGTTGTGGGCGGCGGCGATCACCTCACCGCCGTGCACCACGAGCGCACCGATCGGGACGTCGTCGTGCTCCAGGGCACGGGCGGCTTCACGCAGGGTGAGGCGCATGAAGTACTCATCGCGGGGAAAGAAATGGGAGCTCATCGGGCGGCGCGGCGACCCTATGGGACGAAACTTCGGTAGTGGCATAGAAACTTCCCACACCCTGGGCCCGACCGCTCCGAACCGCCCCCTTCACCCCGGGCCCGTCCGCTCCGAACCGCCCCAAAGCCCCCGAGCCCGAACCTCCCGAAAACCTACGTCGTCCGAACGATCAGCACCGAGCACGGTGCGTGATGCGAGACCTTGTTCGGGACCGAGCCGAGCAGAAAGCGCTTGGCGCCGGTCATTCCCCGGTTGCCCACGACGATCAGGTCTGAGCGCTGCTCCTCGGCGACGTCGATGATCGCGTCTGCGGCGTCGCCCTGCCGGGCGTAGGTCTCGACATTCGCGACGCCCGCCTCGTGGGCTTCGGTCTCAGCTGCGCGCAGCATCTCGAGCACCTCCCCGCGCGGGTTCACCACCCACTCCAGGTCCTTCGGCACGTCGACGTTCTCGGTGCGACGGTGCTGCGCCGACACCGGCTCGTACGCGCTGACGATCTGCAGCCGTGCGCCGAGCTGGCGCGCTAGGTCGATCGCGTAGCGGACGGCGGTCGTCGCAGTATCCGAGCCGTCGGTTCCAACGAGGATCGAGGCGAACATCGACTCTGACTCTAGCTGTCACGCGCCGAGTGACTTGTGACGGCCGTCACCGACCGGTTTCAAGTACTCAGGCCAGCTTGGTGATCGCGATCACCATGCCCGCGACGACGAACACGAGGATCAGAATCTGCACCCAGAACCAGAAGCGTGGCATGCGCCCGCGAAACGCTAGCGGTGAGGCACGTTGGGCGACCCGGGGGCGCCGCGCGCCAAGGGCGAGGCGACCGGGGGCGCCGCGCGCCAAACGCCGGACTATCTTCCACACCGTGCCCGAGCATCTGCACCCGGCACTGCGCGCGGTCAGCGACGCGGTGCTGGCGGTCGCCTCGCAGCTGTCGGTCGACGAGGTGCTCCAGCGGCTGGTTCACAGCGCACGCGAGCTGGTCGATGCGCGCTACGCGGCGCTCGGGATCCCGGACGGGGAGGGGGGCTTCCGGCGCTTCCTCGTGTCGGGTATGAGCGATCAGCTGATCGAGGCGATGGGCCCGCTGCCGCGAACGCACGGGATGCTCGGCGCGATGCTGGATGCACCGACGCCCTACCGCACCGACGACATCCACCAGGACCCGCGCTTCCGCGGCTGGTGGCCGCGCCAGCACCCAGACATGCGCTCGTTCCTGGGCGTCCCGATCGTCGCGCGCGGCGAGGTGATCGGCGCCTTCTACCTGACCGAGAAGCTTGGGGGGCCCGCGGTCCAAGGACCGCCCGTGGGCAACGAGCGACCGACGTTTGACGCCCAAGACCAGGAGCTGATCGAGCTGCTGGCGGCGCACGCAGCGATCGCGATCACGAACGCGCGCCTGTACGAGCGCAGCCGCGAGCTGACCATCCTGTCCGAACGCAACCGTCTCGCGCTCGAGCTCCACGACGTGGTCAGCCAGAAGCTGTTCAGCCTTGTGCTGAGTGCCGAAGCCGCAGCGACGCAATTCGACACCGATCGGGATGTGGCGCGAGCCCAGCTGGCGCGCCTAAAAGAACTGGCACGCGAGGCGCTCGACGAGCTCCGGACGCTGATCCTTGGCCTGCGTCCCTCCGAGCTCGAGCGCGACGGTCTCGAGGGCGCGCTGCGCAAGGAGATCGAGATGCTCGGCCGCATCCACGGGGTCGACGTCGAGCTCGAAGCCGACTCCGCAGCTGCGCGCAACGGCGGGGACCCAGAACGCGAGCTGGCGGTACTGAGGATCGCCGGCGAAGCGCTGCACAACGCGGTGCGTCACGCGCGCGCTCGCCACATCGTCGTACGGCTGCGAGTCGACGGCGTCGAGGTGGCCGACGACGGCGTCGGCTTCGAGCCGCGCAGCGACGAGCTGCGCTCACGCCACCTCGGGCTCACCTCAATGGAGGAGCGGGCGAGGGAGCTGGGCGGACGGCTCGAGATCCGCTCCGCCCCGGGCAAGGGAACGACCGTATGGCTTCGGCTCGAGACGTGATCCGCGTCCTGATCGTGGACGACCACGCGGTCGTCCGCGAGGGGCTGCGCAACTTCCTCGATCTGCAGGACGGGATCGAGGTGGCGGGCGAGGCGGCGGACGGGCAGGAGGCGATCGAGGAGGCGGTCCGGCTCGCGCCCGATGTGATCCTGATGGACCTGGTGATGCCGAGGCTCGATGGCGTCGCCGCGATGCGAGAGCTGCGAGAGCTGGCACCCGGCTGCCGGGTGATCGTGCTGACGAGCTTCCTCGACGACGACCGGCTGCTGCCGGCAATCCGCGCCGGGGCGGCCGGGTACCTGCTGAAGAACGTCGAGCCGGCCGAGCTGGCCCGCGCTATACGCGCGGCCGACGCCGGCGAGGCGATGCTCGATCCGACGGTAGCGTCGCGGCTGGTGCACGCGATCGCGGACGGTGCACAGCCGCGCGACGAGCTCGCCGAGCAGCTGACCGCCCGCGAGCGCGAGGTGCTCGAGCTGATCGCACGCGGCCGGTCGAACAAGCGGATCGCGCTCGAGCTGGGGATCTCGGAGAAGACGGTCAAGACGCACGTGGGGCACCTGCTGGCGAAGCTCGGGGTCGCCGACCGGACGCAGGCGGCGCTGCTCGCGCTCGACCGCGGGCTCGTGGGCCGCCGGTCCTAGGACCAATTACCGCTGGCAATCGAGACCCGCGCGGTTCTACGGTGAGCCGCATGCCACTAGCGATCATCACCGGAGCCTCGCGCGGACTCGGGCTGGCGGTGGCCCGTGCCCTGGCCGAGCGCGGCTGGGCGCTCGTCATCGACGCGCGCGGCGCACACGAGCTCGAGCAGGCGGCGCGCGAGCTCGGTGCCCTCACCGAGGTAGCCGCCATTCCCGGGGACGTAGCGGATGCTGGTCATCGTTCCGCGCTCGTTGCCGCGGCGGGTGAACGGGTCGACCTGCTCGTCAACAACGCCAGCGTGCTCGGACCGAGCCCGCAGCCTTCGCTCGCCGCGTACCCGCTGAGCGAACTCGAGCACGTCTACCGAGTCAACGTGCTCGCGCCGCTGGCGCTGGCGCAGCTGGTACTGCCGCGCCTTCCCGAGGAGGGCTGCGTGATCAACATCACCTCCGATGCCGCGATCGAGCCCTACCCCGGCTGGGGCGGCTACGGATCCTCGAAGGCGGCGCTCGATCAGCTGAGTGCAATCCTCGCGGCAGAGCATCCGACGCTCCGCGTCTACGCGGTCGACCCGGGCGACATGCGAACTGTGCTGCATCAGCAGGCCTTCCCGGACGAGGACATCTCAGACCGGCCGCCGCCCGAGGAGAGCGTGCCCGGGTTGCTGGCGCTGATCGACGCGCAGTTGCCCGCCGGTCGCTACCGCGCGCGGGAGCTGGCCGCCACGGCCCTAGCCACCGCGACCGCGGGCACCGCACAGGCGCGGGCGTGAGCGCGCTCGCGTTCGAGCTGCCGCCGGCGCTCGAGGCCCGTGAACCACCGGAGGCCCGCGGGCTGGGCCGCGACGAGGTTCGCCTGCTCGTCGCCGATCGCGCCAGCGGCGGGCTCTCCCATCGCGTCTTTCGGGAGCTGCCCGAACTCCTTCGCGCCGGCGACCTCGCGGTGATCAACGTCTCGGCGACGCTGCCGGCCGCGGTGCTCGCGTGTCGCGCAGACGGCGACGAGGGCCGCGTGCACTTCTCCACGCGCGCCCCGGGTCTCGACCAGGACTGGCGTGTAGTGGAAGTGCGAACCGCAGACGGCGCGAAGCCGCAAAGGTCCCGCGCGGGCGAGCGCTTCACGCTCGACGGCGGCGCGATCCTCGAGCTGGTCGCGCCTTACGCGTCCGGCGCACGGCTGATGCTCGCACGGTTTCACGGAGGTGGCAGCGTCGAGAGCTACCTGGCCGAACATGGCGAGCCGATCCGCTACGGCTATGTGGCCGGCTCCTGGCCGCTTGCGGCCTACCAGAACGTGTACGCGACAACGCCGGGAAGCGCCGAGATGCCGAGCGCCGGCAGACCATTCACGGCGGAGGGGCTCCACGCGCTCGTCGCCCGCGGCATCACGCTGGCACCGATCACGCTGCATGCAGGCGTCTCCTCGCCCGAGCGCGACGAACCGCCCTTCCCCGAACAGTTCGAGGTGCCGCCCAGCACCGCGGCGCTCGTGCGGACGGTGAAAGCCCGCGGCGGACGGGTGATCGCGGTCGGGACGAGCGTGGTTCGCGCGCTCGAATCGGCGGTCGCGGCCGACGGGACGATCTCCCCGTCGGCCGGCTGGACCGGCCTCGTGGTGACACCAGAGCATCGGCCCAGGGTTGTCGACGGCCTGATCACCGGTTGGCACGAGCCCGAGGCCTCGCACCTGTGGCTGCTCGAGGCGATCGCGGGCGCCGAGCTCGTGGCGGCCTCCTACCGCGCGGCCCTGGCGCGCGGCTACCTCTGGCACGAGTTTGGCGACAGCCACCTGATCCTGGCCTAGCAGCGGCCGGATCAGGTGGCCTGGAGAGAGACGGTTCAGCCGACGGCGACGGCTGCAGCGAAGTTCAACGGCACTCCGCGCGCCACCACCAGCACCGGGAACGTCGCGGTCTCGATCTCGTTCTGCGTCTGCGAGCTGATCATCACGCGCCCCTCGGGGGCCTCGATCCGAGAGCCCACGACCAGCAGATCTACGTCGCGCTCGTCGCGGGTCACGGTTGCGTGCAAGCGCTCGGCCAGCTGTCGCGCGGTGTCGATCGCGGCATCATCGCCGGGCGCTGCCAGTACGCCGATCCTCCTGATCTGAGGGTCGCGGTCCGCGCGGTAGTTCGCCGGGGCGATCGCGACCGCAGCCGGGCCGCCCTCGAGCAGTGTCTGTGCCGAGCGCTGGGGTGCCAGGCGGCGCGGGGCAGTCCGGTAGTCGGAGCCGAACACGACGAGGTCGGCCTCCTCTTCCTCGGCGAGCCATTTGAGGCCCTCGCCGGTCGAACCGCTGACGACCACACGCTGGGCCACCGGGAGATCGCCGAGCCAGCGGGCTCCGCGCTCGAGCAGCGCCTCGGCCTCGTGCTCCTCCAGCTCTTCGCGCCGGCGCTCGCTTTCGGTCGCGTGGCGTACGTACGCCAGCGTCAGGTGGGCGCCCGCCTCGGCGAGCACGCGGCCCAGCATCAGCGCGTCGTGGTCGTTATCGGTGTCGTCGTAGGAAACGATTGCGTTCAGGGACATGACCGCTCCTGTCGTCCTTGGGTGTCAGGTGCTTGTTCGTCACGAGGATTGCATCTGCCTTCTATCAGCACTAATAAAGCTCGTCATCGATAGGATTAGAGTTGCTTATGCTGCATCTCGGACGGCTTAAGGTGCTGAAGGAGGTGGTGGGTCGCGGCTCGTTCTCGGGGGCGGCCGAGTCGCTGTCCTACACGCAGTCCGCCGTGTCACAGGCGATCGCCCGGCTGGAGGCCGAAGTGGGCGCGACGCTCGTGGTGCGCGACCGCAAGGGCGTGCGTCCAACCGCCGCCGGCGCCGCGCTGCTTGCGCACGGCGATGCGATCTTCGCCCGCGTGGCCGCCGCCGAGGCCGAGCTGTCGGCGATGCTGGAGGGCCGCGGCGGCCGCTTACGCGTGGCCTCGTTCCCGTCGGCTGGCGCGACGCTGATGCCGCTCGCGGTGGCCACCTTCAAGGCGCGCCATCCCGAGGTGTCGCTGACGCTGGCCGAGGGCGAGCCCGAAGAGATCGCGCCACGGCTGCGGGTAGGGGAATTTGACCTCGCGCTGCTGTTCGAGTTTCCAGGCATGCCCGAGCGCCCGGGCGTCGGCCTGCGCAATGTGACCCTGCTCGACGATCCGATGCACGTTGCGCTGCCCGCCGCGCATCCGCTCGCCGCCAAGCGGCCACTGGCGCTGGAGGACCTGCACGGCGAGGATTGGGTGCAGACCTCAGCCGCGAGTCCCTGCGCCCGGCACGTCGTGCGGATGTGCCTCGCCGCGGGCTTCGAGCCACGGGTGACATTCGAGAGCGACGACTACGAGACGGTGCAGGGATTGGTCGCCGCCGGCGTCGGCGTGGCGCTGATTCCCCGCCTGGCGCTCACTCGCCTGCGTTCGGGTGTGGTGGTCCGCGAGCTGGCGCCCCGCAGCCCCACCCGCAGGGTCGTCGCCGCGACGCCCACCGGAGCGGCGGCCGCCCCGTCCGCCAAACCGATGCTCAGCGTCCTGGCCGAAGTGGCTCAGCGCTACAGCGATGGGCTCGCGACCGCGGCCTGAGCGCGCAAGGTATCAGCGCCCCCGATGAGTTGTTCGCCCGACGGCGGTCTTCTCCTGCGATGGCAAAACCACGCAACAGACAAGGAGCGCCGATGACCGCCGCCGCCAATGCTCGCTCTCGCTGGATCGCGTTGCTCGTGCTGTGCGTCGGGATGTTGATGATCGTGCTCGACGCGACCGTCGTCAACGTCGCCCTGCCGTCGATCCAGCACGACCTGCGCTTCTCGCAATCGGGCCTGGCGTGGGTGATGAACGCCTACCTGATCGCGTTTGGCGGCCTGCTGCTGCTGGCGGGAAGGGTTGGCGACCTGACCTCGCGCCGCGGCGTGTTCCTGAGCGGTCTGGCGGTGTTCACCGGCGCCTCGTTCGTGTGCGGGATCGCCGGCAGCCAGGAGGTGCTGGTGCTTGCGCGGTTCGTCCAGGGGGTCGGCGGCGCGATGACCTCGGCCGTGATCCTCGGGATGATCGTGACGATGTTCCCCGAGCCGGGCGAGCAGGCGCGCGCGATCGGCGTGTTCTCGTTCGTCGCGTCGGCAGGCGGCTCGATCGGGTTGCTGGTCGGTGGCGTGCTCACCCAGTCGATCAACTGGCACTGGATCTTCTTCGTCAACATCCCGATCGGGATCATCACCGCGGCGCTCGCGACCCGGCTGTTGCGTCGCGATCGGGGCATCGGACTGCGCCAGGGCGCCGATGCGCCGGGCGCGCTGCTGATCACCGCGTCGCTGATGCTCGCCGTCTACACGATCGTCAAACCGGCGGCGGAGCAGGGCTGGGGAGCCGCGCGCACGCTCGAGCTGGGTGCGCTGGCGGTGGCGCTGCTGGTGGCGTTCGTCGGCCGCGAGGCGACCACCGCACGGCCGCTGATCCCGCTGCGGATCTTCCGCTCCAGAAACGTCACCGGTGCGAACCTGATCCAGGCGTTGACGGTGGCTGGGATGTTCGGGCTGTTCTTCCTGGGCGCCCTCTACCTGCGCCGCGTACTCGGCTACAGCCCCCTTGAGATCGGGCTGGCGTTCCTGCCGGCGACGGTCGTGATGGGGTCGCTGTCGCTGCGCTACTCCGAGCGGCTGATCATGCGGTTCGGCGCGCGGCGGACGCTGCTCCCGGGGCTCGTGCTGATCGCCGCCGGACTCGGAGCGTTCGCGAGGGTGCCCGTTCACGGCGAATACGCGCTCGATGTGCTGCCGTCGATGCTGCTGCTCGGCGTCGGCATCGGCGTGTCGTTCCCGGCGCTGATGACGCTGGCGATGTCGGGTGCGACTCAGAGCGATGCCGGTCTGGCTTCGGGGCTGGTCAACACCACCGTTCAGGTGGGCGGCGCGCTGGGGCTTGCGGTGCTCGCGACGCTCGCGGCCACGCGCACCAGCCACCTGCTTGCCCACCACGACGGCATCGCCACTGCCCTGACCGGCGGCTACCGCATCGCGTTCGTGATCGGGACGATGCTGGTGGTGGTGGCGATCGGCGTCGCGCTGGCGGTGCTGGCGCCCGAGCGCGCCGCCGCGGCGGGGCATACCCCGATCGAGGGGGCCGATCCGCCGCAGGTCTGCACCGAAGCTGCATGACATTCGCTTGACAGCGGTCGTCGGTAAGCCTATGCTTACCGTAAGTGGTAACTTACGAAACGACACTGACGGCCTTGGCGGATCCCACCCGGCGCTTGATCTTCGAGCGCCTCGCCGATGGACCGCGTTCCGTCGGCGAGCTGGCCGCCGGACTGCCGATCAGCCGTCCGGCGGTCTCGCAGCACCTCAAAGTGCTCAAGACGGCGGGGCTGGTGAACGACCAGGCGGCAGGTAATCGCCGCCTCTACCACATGGACCCGGACGGGCTGGGCGCGCTGCACGCCTACCTGGACCGGTTCTGGAGCCGATCACTCGCGGCCTTCAAGGACGTCGCGGAGCAACCATCAAAGGAGGTTCGATGAGCGTGCAGGGACAGCAGACGTCGGTGCGGACGTCGATCACCGTCAAGGCGCCGATCGAGCGCGCATTCCGGCTGTTCACAGAGGGCATCGGCACATGGTGGCCACCCTCGCACCACATCGTCGAGGGCGACCTCGCCGAGATGGTGTTCGAGCCGCGCGTCGGGGGCCACATCATCGACCGCACCACCGACGGCCGCGAGTGCCGCTGGGCAAGGGTGCTCGCCTACGAGCCGCCCAACCGCGTGGTGTTCAGCTGGGACATCAGCCCGAGCTGGCAGATCGAGACAGACCACGACAAGACCAGCGAGGTCGAAGTGCGCTTCGCGGCCGAGGGACCGGAGGAGACCTTCGTGGAGCTCGAGCACCGCAACCTCGAGCGCCATGGCGAGGGATGGCAGCAGATGCGCGAAGCCGTGGGCTCCCCGGGCGGCTGGGACCTCAGGCGGTTCGCGGAAGTGGCAGTCGAGACATCTAGCCCTTAGCCGGGAGCGTCCGCGCGTAGCTGACCCCGCGCTGGACCCACCGCTCGAGCTCGCGCTTGCCGCGAAGGCCCTCCGGGGCCACGCGCAGCCAGCCGTCCATCGCACGGCCGCGCATCACAAATGGTCGCGCGTGAGGCTTTGCGAGGAGCGACTCGGTCCGCTCGGGGTCGACGCGCAGCAGCAGTCCGCCCTCGCTCGAGGCAGCGACCGACATGTTGCCGTTGATCAGAAACGCGAGCCCGCCGAACATCCGCTTCTCGGTCAGCCCCTGCTCAGCGGCGACCAGCTCCCGGATCCGGTTGGCAAGTTCCTCGTCGTAGGCCACGCGCGAATTATGGGCATTGCCGCTTGTGATAATCGGCTGGGTGAGCGCCGGGACCGAAGCTACGCCGTTCGGGGGGCGGACCGCATGGGCGCGCAACCTCGCCGCTCCGGTACGGAACTTCCTAAGTACCGAGACGGGCGGCGCGATCGTGATGCTTGCGGCCGCGGTCGCGGCGCTGCTGTGGGCCAACGCCGCCGGGTCGCACAGCTACGAGTCCGTTTGGATGACGAGGCTGTCGGTACGGATCGGGGCGCATGGGATCTCGCTCGACCTGCGCCAGTGGGTCAACGAAGGGCTGATGACGCTGTTCTTCCTGGTCGTCGGGCTGGAGGCAAAACGCGAGCTCGACCTCGGCGAGCTGCGCGAGCGTCGGCGGCTCGCGATTCCGGTCGTGGCTGCGCTCGGCGGGATCGTCCTCCCGGTTGCGATCTACCTCGCCGTCAACGGGGGCGGTAAGTACACGCATGGATGGGGGGCGGCGATGTCTACCGACACGGCGTTTGCGCTCGGCGCGCTGGCGCTGCTGACGCCGCGCACCGCGACCCGCGTGCGGGTGTTCCTGCTGACGCTCGCGGTGGTCGACGACCTGTGCGCGCTGCTCGTGATCGCGCTCGCCTACTCAAGGCATGTGTCGGTGGTGGCGCTGCTTGTCGCGCTCGGGTTACTCGGCCTCATGCTGTTGCTTCGCTACACCCCGGTCGGGCGCCGCGCGGCCTCGATCGGCCTTGCGGTCGCGGTCTGGGTCGCGATGTACAAGTCGGGGGTGGACCCGGTCGTCTCGGGGCTGCTGATCGGGTTGGCGACGAGCGCCTACACCCCCGCCCGCGAGGACCTCGAGCGCGCGACGGCGCTGACCCACTCCTTCCGGGAGCAGCCGACCCCCGAGCTTGCCCGCAGCGCGCGGCAGAGCCTGCTGTCCGCGATCTCACCAAACGAGCGCCTTCAGTACGACCTCCATCCGTGGGTGAGCTATGTGATCGTGCCGCTGTTCGCGCTCGCCAATAGCGGTATTCATCTGACCGGGAGGTTGATCGGTGACGCAGCCGGATCGCCGATCACGCTGGGGATCCTGCTGGGCTATGTGGTCGGCAAGCCTGTTGGGATCTCCGCCGGCACGTGGCTTGCGTCGCGGCCTATGCTGCGCGGCCCCCGCGCGCCTGTGAGCGGGCCCGTGCTTGCCGTCGGCGGCGCGTGCGCCGGCATCGGGTTCACGGTCTCGCTGCTGATCTCGAGCCTCGCGTTCACCGGCGAGCAGCTGGATGAGGCGCGGCTCGGCGCGCTGGCGTCGGTCGTGATCGCGCCGTCGGTCGGATGGATCTTGATGAGGCTGGTCAGAAGGCTCCCGAGCAGCGTTCGCGCAAGACAGATCAGCCGTACCGCCGAGGACATCCTCGACCTCTCCGAGGACGTGGATCCCGAGCGCGATCACATCCGAGGCTCTGACGACGCGCCCGTGACGCTGGTCGAGTATGGCGACTTCCAGTGTCCGTATTGCGGCCAGGCAGAAGGCGTGATCCGGGAGCTGTTGACCTCGACGGGCTATGACGTCCGTTATGTGTGGCGGCACCTGCCACTGAACGACGTTCACCCGCTTGCGCAACTCGCGGCCGAGGCGTCGGAGGCAGCGGCGGCTCAGGGCAAGTTCTGGGAGATGTATGACCTGCTGCTCGCGAACCAGGACGCGCTCGAGCTCAACGATCTGGTGCGCTACGCCGAGACACTCGGGCTCGACGTCGAACGTTTCGAGGACGAGCTACGGCGCCGCGTCTACGCGCCGCGCGTGAGCGAGGACGTGCAGAGCGCCGATGAGAGCGGGGTCTCCGGAACCCCGACTTTCTTCATCAACGGGCGCCGTCACTACGGGGTCTACGACATCGACACGCTGACCGAGGCGGTGCGGGCCGCGAAGCGCCAGGCGCACTTCCGCTCCGCGGAGCCCGCACCCGCGTGACTCAGGCTGGATGTGGCCGGCGCGTCGGCGACGCCGCGGCCGATCCGACGCGCGCCACGCCTCGGCGCACCGCCGTCTCGACCGCGGTGAGCGGCTTCGCGATGCCTTCGAGCCTGCGCCGCTCGGCCTTGACGCCGAACGCGATCTCGGTGATCCCGCCAATGATCATCAGGATCGCGCCAATCGCGAGCGCCTTGAACACCTCCGAGGTCTTGCCCGTCGCGACCAACGGCCCGAATAGCTGCGGACCGATCACCCCGCCGATCCCGGTACCGACCGCGTAGAACAACGCGATGCACAGCGCTCGTGTCTCCATCGGAAAGATCTCGCTTACGGTGAGGTAGGCGGCGCTGACGCCGGCGGACGCGAAGAAGAACACGACCGACCAGCACAGGGTCAGGGTTGTGGCGGTCAGCTGATGCTGGTCGAACAGGTAACCGGTCACCAGCAGCAGGACGCCCGAGAGGATGTATGTCCCGGAGATCATCGGGCGGCGGCCGACGGTGTCGAACAGCCGGCCGAGGATGATCGGCCCGAGCAGGTTGCCGGCGGCGAACGCCACCAGGTAGTAGGGCGCGTTCGCGGTGCTGACGTGGAAGAACGTGCTGAGCAGCGTCGCGTAGCCGAACAGGATCGAGTTGTAGAGGAATGCCTGGCCGATGAACAGCGCCAGTCCAAGGACCGTCCGCTTCGGATAGGTCTTGGTCACCGTGCGTGCGATCTCGATCAGGCCAATCGTCTTGCGCTGGCGGATCGTGAGCGTCTCGTCGGGCTCGTCGAGCGTCGTGTTCAGGCTCGCCGCGACCTCGCCCTCGATCTCGCGCGTGATCTGCTCGGCCTCCTCTTCGCGGCCGTGGATGAACAGCCAGCGCGGACTCTCGGGCACGCTGCGGCGCACGATCAGAATCGCGAGGCCGAGGATGAAGCCCAGTCCGAAGCACACCCGCCAATCGAGGAACGGCGAAAAGATGTGCAGTGCTGCGACCGACAGCAGCGCTCCGGCGGCAGCGCCCGCCCAGTAGGTGCCGTTGATGATGATGTCGATCCGGCCGCGCAGCCTCGCGGGGATCAGCTCATCGATCGCGGAGTTGATCGCGCTGTACTCGCCGCCGATCCCCATGCCGGTCACGAACCGACAGGCGAAGAAGAACCATGGGGCGAACGAGAACGCGGTCGCGATCGTGGCCAGCAGGTACACCCCGAGCGTGATCATGAACAGCCGCTTGCGGCCGAAGCGGTCGGTCAGCTGGCCGAACAGTAACGCGCCCACGCAGGCCCCTGCCACGTACATCGACGCCGCCATCCCGGCGATGTCGGCGGAGGCGATCTTCAGGCCGCTGCCCTTGGCGGCAATCGCACCCGCGATCGATCCGACGATCGTCACCTCCAGCCCGTCGAGGATCCAGACGGTCCCCAGTCCAAAGAGGATCTTCCAGTGCCAGCGGGACCACGGCAATCTGTCGAGTCGCGCCGGAATGTTCGTCTCGATCGTCCCGAGATCGTGTGCAGTCGCGGTGGCTGTAGCCATTGCAGTCCTCCCTGATCGACTTCACCAGCGTTGCTACCCGACTCGGCGCGCAGGCCAACCTCCCGCTTCGGCCGGCGTATCGTTTCGTCGGTGATCGGCGCGCTTCGACGTTCGCGGGTGTTGCTTCTGGGGGCATTGCTCGGCTGTGCCTGGGGAGCCGCACTCACTGAGGCGGCGGCGCGCGACGACGGCGCGAGCTGCGGGTCCACGGCGCCATCGGTGATCCCACACAATCCCTGGCGGCCGGCCATGCGTCACCTCGCCCCGCACGGAGCGCTGACGATCCGCCTGTGCCGCTACTCGGGCTTCAACGCCCATCCGCCGCAGTCGCTGGTGCGCTCGCGGCTGATCACCTCGAGCAAGCTCGTCGGCATGCTCGTTCGTGACTACGACAGGCTGCCGTCCGACCACGGCGCGGTGGCCTGTCCCAACGAGGACGGGTCGCAGATCGACGCGCTCGTGTCCTACCCAGCCGGCCGGCTCGTGATGGTCCAGCTGCAGCTGACCGGCTGCAACGAGGTCACAAACGGCGATCTCCACCGAATCGCCGCCGGCATCGGGTACCCCCGCGCATACGGGCCGCAGCTCGTGCACGAGCTCAAGCGGTTGACGCGCTGAGGGCGAGCGGGGCCGCTCGCCCCGGCCTTCAGCTGCTGATCGAGCCCGGATCCGCCGGGACGTCGACCGCGTACTGCTTGAGCACCTCGAGCGACACCAGCTGGAGCGTCCGCTCGTGAGTCGCGGCCAGCACGACGTAGGCGGCGACACCTGCGTCGTGGGCGCGCAGCCAGTTGTGAGCACCGACGCACCACCGATCACCGGGCTCGAGCCCCGGGAACTGGTACTCGGCGACGGGGGTGGTCAGGTCGTTGCCGATGCTCTGCTGGTACTCGAGGAACTCGGCGCTCACCACGGCGCAGATCGTGTGCACCCCGAAGTCTCCTGGACCGGTCCGGCAGCAGGCGTCGCGATAGAAGCCGGTCAGCGGCTCGTAGCTGCAGCTCTCGAGCTGAGCGCCGAGGACGTTGCGCTCCATCGCCGGATAATGGCGAGTTGTGACGGACTTCGCCCAGCCGCTACGCGAGCAGGATGTCGAGCCCGACCCGCTGCGCCAGTTTGCGCGCTGGTTCGGCGAGGCGGCGAAGGCCGGTGTCCGGGCGCCGGAGGCCGCCGCGCTCGCGACCGCGAGCGCGAGCGCAGCACCGTCTGCGCGGATTGTGCTCGTCAAGCGCTTCGATAACCAGGGGTTCGCGTTCTACACCAACTACGAGAGCCGCAAAGCGCGCGAGCTGATCGAGAACCCTCGCGCTGCGCTCGTGTTTCACTGGGATCCGCTCGGCAGGCAGGTGAGGGTCGAGGGCAGCGTCCAGCGGATGAGCGACCAGGAGTCGGCGACGTATGTGCGCAGCCGACCGCGCGGAAGCCAGCTCAGCGCGCTCGTCTCGCCACAGAGCCAGGTGATCGCGAGCCGTGAGCTGCTGGAACAACGGGTAGCGGAGCTCGCGGCGCGCTACGACGACCAGGAGCTGCCCCTGCCCGACGGCTGGGGCGGCTTCGTGCTGACCCCTGGAAGCTTCGAGTTCTGGCAGCACCGCGAGGACCGCCTCCACGACCGGTTGCTCTACACCCGGCTCGGCGGCGGCGGCGGCGGCGGCGGCGGGGGCTGGCGGCTCGAGCGTCTCGCGCCGTGAGGTTCCGGGCAGCCATGCCGGCCAGCCGCCGACGAGCGAACCGAGCAGCGCCGCGACACCGATACGGCCGACGTGCGCGGGGCGGAACGCCAGAGCGTTGTTGCGTGCCGACATCCCGAGGCCGCGCACGTAGCGCTCGCGGAACTGCTGCATCCAGGCGGGCCGCTACCCCGCGGCCGGATCGTGAAACTCGGGCTCGGTCTAGCCGGTGCGGTAGCGGCCGTACGCCTGCAGCGTGAGCCGTCCGAGACCCCCGCCAGAACCATCAGAGCCGTGCGAGATGACCGCGAGCGCGAGCGTGTTTGGCCCGTGGGCGTTGAGGACTCCCTGCGGCAGGTAGAACAGGTGCTGCGGCCCGAGGTCATTGGCGAAGCGACCCATCAGCCAGCCGTTGAGGAAGATCAGAGCCTCGTAGGGATCCTTCGTCGGGTCGCTGATCCGCAGCCCGACCGGCACGTCAGCCCCGCGTGGCAACTTCAGCGTGAAGTGCGTTCGGTACCACCCGACCCCCGGCGGTACGTGGCGCCGCGCCCAGCGGTCCGGCAGACGCACCGGCTGCCAGCCGCCGGCGTTGAAGCCGGGCAGGTACCAGCCGTTGCGTTCCCCGAACAAGCCGCCGGCGTTCATCGGCCCGCGAAGCGGGTCGGCGATGTGCTCGCCACCCTTGTCGCCCTGAATACGCCAGCTGACCGCGGCGGCGGAGCCCTGTAGCTGCGCTCCCGCCAGGCCGCGCGGCGCCTTCTGCTGCTCGGTGCTTGTGGCGAAGTCCTCGGGATGCCCCTCGTTCTCGGCCAGCACTGACACAACGTTGTCCGTCCCGGCGTGCACCGTCCCCGGCGGGAACGCGTACGTCTTCATGCCCGACGCTGAGGTTGCGGCGAGGAAGCGGCCGTTGAACCAGACAAGGCATTCCGCGGGTGGGCCGCCGCTGGCGCAGCTGAGTTTGATCCCGGTCTCGTGTCCGGTGGCGGTGAAATGCCCTCGGTACCAGACGTTGCCGTAGTGGAAGCCGTAGTCATCCATGTACAGGACCGGCAGCGTCGGCGGCGGGTTGCTCACGTTGTTGGTGGTCGCATGGTTGGCTGCGAGCCAGCGAGAGTCATCGAAGCGAGGCCCCGCCTCGGGGGATTCGGCACGGAAACGCCAGCCGCTGAGCGCCGGGAGCCTCACCGCCGGCGGGCCGGTGAGGCTTCCGGACGCCGCTCCGGCTCGGCGCCGCAAGCGAACCCGCGCGCCGTTCCAGGTGAGGGCACGTAACGCGGGCGCGGCGAGCACGGTGAGCGTCGTCGCCCCGGCACGACGGTCGAGCCGACCCGACCACGCCGATGTGCCGGTTGCGCCACCGAGCTGACCGTTCTGCGGGAACGTGGCCGCGGTGTCACCGCTCAGCCGCAGCACGTGACCGTTCCATGCAGCGCTGCGCACGAGGTACGGGCCGTAGGTCAGCACCGGGCCAGATCGAGTGTCGGTCAGCCAGATCCTCCCGGAGTCCTGCTCGTCGTCGAGCACCAGCAGGAGGTCGCGCTTGTGTCGCGCGTGGATCAGCAGCCGCGTCAAGCCGCCGTGGCGGTAGTCGAGCCGCAGGTCGCCGCGGGAGCGGTTCCAGGTGACGGTCACGTGCCGCCCCGAGAGCTGGGTCACGCTCGGCTTGTGCGCGTACCGCAAAGCCGTCTCGCCGGGGTCGCCGGCAATCCCGTACAGGACGACCACGTCGCGCCCCGCGATCGTCGCTCTCGACATCAGCTCCGACGTCGAGTACACGAGGTGTGACGTGCCGAGCGCCAGGTCGGCGACCAGCATCTTCATGTCGCGTCCGTGGATCCAGATCGCGGTCCGGGGCTTCTGCGGCACGCGCGGGTAGGTCCCGTCCGGCGTTCTCAGTGAGAGCGTGGTCGACGCGTTCGCGGTCGACGTCGGATCGGCGTGACGCAGGAAGATGAACTCCGTGTGCGTGACCGGGTTCGTTCGAGCGGCGTAGAGGAGGTCCGAGTTGCTGCCAGACGGCTTGCTCGCGTCATTGGTGTGCGCCAGCTCGGGCAGCGCCCGCGCCGCGTAGGCCATGCGCTTGAGGTCGTAGTACTTGGGGGTGAGCTCCCGTGCCTCGTCGATCGCGGCGCCGTAGTCGTAGGAGGTGTAGTCGGTAGGCACCGGCTGGTATCCCCAGCTCGTCCCGCCGTAGATCATGTACAGGCTGCGCATCGTCGCGCCCTGTGCGGTCAAGGTGTCGTTCTCGACCCGCTGGAACGCGCCGTTTGTCAGCTGATAGCACTTGCTGTAGCCGCTGCCGCCCCACGGATCGAACGAGCCCCCCTGGAACTCAGGCAGGAACTCCGGCGTGTTCGGCGCGTCGAAGCGCGCGTTCTGCTCGAAATGGTCGAGCTCGAGCGCGATCTCGCCGCTCCAGGCCGCAGGTTTGGAGCAGTCGAACCCCTGCGGGTAGTCGTCCGGGCCGTCGAGGTCGACGATCGGCTGCCACGTCGGCGCAACGACGAGGTTCGCGGTCGTCGGGACGTTGATGCCGTCGGCGTGGACCTTGTTGACGATCGCCCGCATGTAGGGCGCGTCGGTGCCGGTGTTGATGAGCTCGTTCTCGACTTGGTAGGCGATCACGCTGCCGCCACGCGTGATCTGGTGGCGGGCGATGATCGGGTCGATGTGCGAGAGGTAGTCCATCCACGCCTTGGTGTAGTCCGGCGCGGAGCTGCGCGCTGGCCCGAGCTGTCTGGTCAGCCATCCGGGGAAGCCGCCTGCGTCGAGCTCCGCGTTGATGTACGGGCCCGGCCGCGCGATCACATACAGCCCCGCCTGCTCGGCGAGCTGCAGGACTCGGTTCACATCCCGCACCCCGCTGAAGTTGTAGACCCCGGGCGCGGATGAGGAGTACGCCCAGCTGAAGTACAGCGAGACAGTGTTGAAGCCCTCCGCGCGGATCTTCTGCAGCACGTCGCTCCACAGGCTGGGGCTCGGCAGGCGGAACATGTGGAACTCGCCTGACCAGATCTGAAGCCGCTGCCCGTCGATCATCAGCGAGTACTTGTCATAGGTGACCCTGTGGGGCTTGCCGAACACGGGCGCGTTCGCGTTGAAAGCAGCTGCGCGTGCAGTGCCCCCGGCCGCGATCAGCGCCGCGCAGGTGAGCACGAGCGCGCGACCCGCGCGTGAAGGCCAGCCCAACCTGCTCACTGCCGCATCCTCAGATCTGGGATGCTATTCCCCTCGCCCGGGGCCATCAGCGGCGAGCGGCGGACTTCGAGTTCGAGCCGACGACCAATAGGATCAGACAGCGGTGGATTTGGAGGGCGGCAAGCACGCGATGCGGACCTGGCGACGGCGGCTGGGCGCGCGCTTGCGAGGATCCGGAGCAGCCGCCGGGCCCGAGCCCGCGGCCCTACAGCCGGCGACGGCCCCGCAGCCGGCGGCCCCCCAGCAGCCGCCCACGGCCCCTGAGCCGGCGGCCCCCCAGCAGTCGCCGACGGCCCCCCAGCCGGCGGCGGCCGAGGCGCCGGACGAGGGCTCGCTCTCGGCCGAGCAGGAGGCTGCCTACGACGCATCCGCGGCTCCCGCGGCGTTTGCGGAGGGCGATGCCGAGGCGATGGCCGGTGTGCCAGAACCGCCGGAACCACTGGCGGCCGGCGGGGGGGATGGGTCCCCCGCGGGCGCGCGGCGTGCTTCGCTCAGTGCTCGGATTCACAACCTGCTTCCGATGGCGATCGTGGCGGTGTCAGTGCTGGCCGCGGTGATGGGGTGGCGAGCATCGCTTGCCGAGGAGAGCGCCACCCACTCGGACGAGCTGGCGCGCCAGGATGTCGTCAGCCAGCAGGAAGGACTGCTACAGGCGCTTCAGGGCGTTGACTCAGACGTGCGACTGTTCGGCTTGTACGAGTGGTACTCGGTGCTTGGGCACGCACTTCTCCGGGATGCGGGGGCCGTCGGTGGGAGCGAGGGTCAGGCGTTGGCTCGTCAGGGGCAGGGAGACATCGAGATCGCACGAGGCATCGGGGGTGAGTTCTCCTACGACAGCGACTACACCCCCAGCGACCCGTCCAACTACTACTCGTCCAGCAACACAACCGGGAGCCTCGAATCGGACGGCACATACAAGCCCGGTAACCCGTACCGGTTTGCCGCGGAGCTGCTCGGGGCGCTGAGCGGAAACAGTCAGCTGACGAGCCTCGAACCAGATCTCCATCGCTCGCAGGCTAAGACCGAACGAGACAAAGCAGTTGACTTGGTCGGGGTGGCGGCCCTGTTCATCGCGGCGCTGGTGTTCTTCACGTTGTCAGCGGTGAGTCGCGAGCAGCGCACCGTGTCGTTGGCGGCGGTTGGGCTTGTGGTCGCGATCGCGGCGATCGTCCTGTTCCCGATCGTCGAGCTGGGATAGCCGCGTGAGTCCGGAGATCAAGACCGAGGTTCCCGGTGAGATCGTCGGCGAGGCCGAGCACGAAGGCCACGGCCGCCTGATTGCGGTCGCGGCTGTGGTCACGACGCTGCTCGCGGCCGTCACCGGCTTTCTGCAGGCGTCGGCGCTGCGCGCGCACGATGAAGCCGATGCGCGCGCTGAGCTCCTCGGCACCCTGTCCTTGAACGCGGCTTCTGCCAACAAGGATCTCGCGCAGGTTCAGATCGAGCGTTTCCAGCTGCTGCAACAGGCGCAGAGATCCGAGGCAAACGCCGATGCGTTCAACACGTACGCGAGTCAGCCGACGGCTGCGCGAGAGGCAGCTCGCTGGCATACCGTCGCGCAGAACATCGAGCAGGACTCACGTTCGATCGCGCAGGGCCAGGGGCTCGTGGCCACCTGTCCCAGCTCGGGCGAGGACCAATGTTTCAGTAAGCAGACGCTCCCGGCGATCTGCTCTCCGACGGCCGAGCCGCACAGCTGCGGGACTGCGCCGGGACAGGGCGGCTGGTACAGCCCTGAGGAAGACCCGAACTTTCCCACGCGCTATCAGGAGGCGGCGCAGCGCGAGTCCTACTTCCTGTCCGCACGGCGCGACGCAGCCAACGAGCAGGCCGACGCAGCAGAGTCGCAGTTCGTCCACCTTGCTGCCGCCCTGACCATGTTCGCCGTCGCGGTGTTCCTGTTCGGCTACTCGCTGACGCCGCAGGGACGACGGCGACGCTGGCTGTTCTCGGGCGTGGCGAGCGGGTTTGCCGTGGTGGGCGCCGTGTGGGCGATGTTCCACGTCGTCGGCGGTACTCCAATGCCGCCGCAGGCGGCGGCCTCAGCGTATGCCGATGGAGAGGTTGCGCTGAACGACAACGACTACGTCTCGGCCGATCAGGACCTGAGCCGAGCGGTCAAGTTGCGGCCGAAGTTCGTCGACGCGTGGAGCGACCTAGCCCTCGCCAAGTACAGCGAAGGCACCCCCCAGCCGTACGTGAATAACGAGCAGACACAGATCGCCGGCGTGCCGGCGCTGAAGGCCGCCCTGCATGCCGATCAGGAGGCGATCGATAATGGCTCCGAGTCGCCGAACGTCCGTTTCGACCTCGGTTCGAACCTTCTCTACCTCGGGCTCCTGACGCACAACGATGACCTGGTCCGGCAGAGCCGCGGGGTCAGCGTCGACGCGGACAAGCGGTTCGCGGATCAACTGCGCAGCGGTCGCCACCCGGGGAGCTTCCTGCTGTACTCGGACTTCGATACCGCCGAGGCCGATCTTGTCGACGGATCTGGACTCGCCGGCGGTGAATACCGGGCCGCCGAACAGCGCATGCTGCGGCTGCGCGCGGAACTGTCGGTGGAGAGCGTGGTCGCAGACGCCCTGACCGATCTCAACCTGATCGCGCAGACCAGGCCACGCCTGGCCGGGCGCGCGGGCGCGATCGAGGATCAGATCCTCGGCGTCGCGTCTCGCAGCGACTACGAGAACTGGTTCACGACCCCCGGCGGCTATTCCCAGTCCGGCAATGATGTCGCGCAGCTGAGCGGCGTGCAGATCCAGCCGGATCCGAGCCACATGCAGTTCACGATCTCGGGCGCGACCAACTTCCGGCCTAACAACGACCTGATGTCAGTGCAGTGGGAGTACAAGGATCCGGTGAACGGCAACTGGGAGGTTCTGCCCGACATCTCCGGTCCCGTTGCACCTGGGAACCTGAACTCGCTCACATCCCAGGGAAACAACGCCTACATCTCGAACAACCCATCCTTCATCTCGCAGTCCTCGCCGCACACGTGCCTTCCACCCGGGCAATACCGAGCGGCGATCTACGTGAACGGAAGGCTTGCGGGTCAGTCGCCGCCGACCAGTTCGACGTGGGGCCCGGCGCAGGGCACGGGCTTCCGCGGCATCGATGCCGCCTTCTGCAAGCCAAGTGGCTGGCAGGGCGTCACCGTCGGCTCCAACACCGACCTGTTCACGAGCAGCGACGGGACCAGCGGCGCCGCGATCCTCACGATCCCGCAGAGCGCGCTGGGCAACGGCTCGATCGCTGACCTGATGCGCCAGGTCGTGTCGGGTTTCGCGGGCGTCAGCGGCAGCCCGGCGCACGGCGCCAAGCCGATCCAGGGAGATCGATCCTCGTATTTCATGAACTTCCCCGACGCGCGGCAGCAGTTGTGGGGTTACACGGTGGGCTCCAAGGTCGGGGTCCTGTTCAGCGCGGTCGGCGCCTCACAGGATCACGAGCTCTACGTCGGGCTTGTGTACGGCTCTGACACACAGGCCAACACCGACCGCCTGGTCACTCGCCTCGGCAATCTGCTGCTGTCGTTCAGTCCCGTGTAGGGCCGTTAGCCGGAGACCGCGCCGCCGGTCAGAGCGCGCTCTGCCGTCCCGGCGTCACGGACGGAGACGCCGTAGCGGGGCTTCGTGGTCGTTAGGCTCGGTCGGTGAGCAAGGATTGGTATGACCGGAATTTCCGGACCTTGCAGGCGACCTGCGCGCTGTACAAGGAACGGCACTTTGAATGGCCGCAGTGGGCGGCGATGGACCCGACGATCCTTCAGGACCTCGCGTTCGTGCTCACTACCGACGGCCTCGCGACCCTGGCTCGACTGATCCAACTCCGGACCTCAGATCGGCCAGGTATCTCCGTAGGCGCTGACCGGGTGGTTCATGCAGACGAGCTGCGACCGGTCGAGAACGTCCCTGATGTGCAATGGCTTGTGTTCGCCGAACACCGCTACAAGGTGGAATTGAAGAAGTACGGGTTGGACGAGGTCGCAGATCTCTGCGCTGTTCACTGGGAGCGGCACGGATGCTGGCCGACGACCGCAAGGGTTTCCGCAGCGGTCGCACAGCAGCTCGCGTACGTGCTGGCACCAAACGGCTTCAAAACCCTCGGAGCTCGCCTGACGCTCGAGGTCGTGGACAGCCCGGAAACTGCGGTGCTCGGGACGACCACAGTCACTGGACATGACCTCGGCCGCCACCGGCCAGATGTTGAAACCCGTCTTCGCGCTCACCGCTGGCTCGACGTCTGGGCGACGCCCCCTGACAACGGCCATCCGTAGAAAGCCGCACAAATCGTGGGGCGGGTCGCTGTGGCGAGAATCCTGTGTAGGTTCGATACTGGATCTCCCGTCTCCCGCGGGGATCGTGGTCTGTGCTTTCCGTAAGCGACCGGGCTCGGTGCTCGGTCCTCAATCGATCGCGGGAGCATTCCGACACGTCCTACCGCTGGCTCACCAACGGGAGACACATAGGAGGAAGAGCATGCTGAAGAGGCTTACCCTTGCCGCAATCGTTGCGAGTTCGGTTGCCGCGGCGGCACCTGCAGTTTCCACCGCTGGTGTGGGGAATGGCAGCCCCGGCACACCGCCAGCCACAGCACCCGGCCCATCGGCCGACGGCACGTGGACGTTCAAGAACTGTCCCGGCACGGTGCTGGTGTCGCCGATCTTCGGCGGCGCCGTTGTCGGTACACCGAACGGGGTCTACGGTGGTGTGACGTTGGTGGATGAGGGCTTCAACGACACGACGCCTACCTGCTCCACCGCGAACTACGTGGTATTCGGCGGAGTCGTCCGGCCGTAGCAACCTCGACAGGAGCGCCCGATAGATATGTCGGGCGCTCCCTGCAGGCAACTAGGCAGCGCGCCGGAGAGGCCGACTGGTAATCCCGATCACCCCGCTAACGCCAGTTCCTTGCAATAACAGCAGGCCGTGCCTAGGTTGCCGGGATCCGAACGAGATTACGCGGGATATGGGCATCGCTAAACCGGGAGCAGCAGCGAGCCATGCTCGCGATGCTCGGGGTCGTTGGTCTCTTGCACGCAGTCGGGATCCTGATCCTGGTGGCGCTCGTGGCACCCCACCATTACCGCCTGGCCGGCACCGGCGTTTTCACTGTGGGAGTTGGAGTGACCGCCTACGCCCTGGGGTTGCGGCACGCGTTTGACGCCGACCACATCTCGGCGATCGACAACACCACAAGAAAGCTGATGGGTGACGGCCAGCGGCCGCTCAGCACCGGCTTCTGGTTCTCGCTTGGCCACTCGACGGTTGTGTTCGCGCTCACGTTCCTGCTCTCCCTGGGGATGCGCGCGCTGAACGCGCCGATCAAGAACGGCGCCTCGCCGCTGCACCACCTCACCAGCTGAGTCGGCACGCTGGTGTCGGGCGGCTTCCTCTACCTGATCGCGGCGCTCAACGTGGCCATCCTGCTCGGTGTCATCAGCGTGTTCCGCCAGATGCGAGGCGGGCACTACGACGAGCAGCAGCTCGAAGCCCAGCTGGCGCAGCGCGGCCTGATGAACCGCCTGCTCGGCCGCCTGACCCGGACCGTGACCCGGCCGCGGCAGATGTATCCGATCGGCTTGCTGTTCGGGCTGGGGTTCGACACGGCCACCGAGGTCGCGCTGCTGGTCCTATCCGGCGGGGCAGCGGGGGCTGGGCTTCCGTGGTACGACATCCTCTGCTTGCCGATCCTGTTCGCCGCCGGAATGTCGCTGATGGACACGATCGACGGCTCGTTCATGAACCTCGCCTACGGGTGGGCGTTCGCCAAGCCAGTGCGCAAGGTCTTCTACAACATCACCGTCACCGGGCTGTCGGTGGCGGTGGCGCTGGTCGTGGGAACGATCGAGATCGGGGGTCTGCTGGCCACCCGGCTGGGCCTGTCCGGCTCGTTCTGGAGCTGGTTCGAGAGCATCGACATGAACCTCGTCGGCTTGGTGATCGTCGGGTTGTTCGTGTTCACCTGGGCGGTCGCGCTGTCGGTGTGGCGGCTGGGCCGGATCGAGGAGCGCTGGAGCGCTCACCTCGCCGAGGAGACCACCAGCTGACCTCCGCCCCGCACACCAATCCACTCGCGTTCAGGGACCTGCCTGAGGCGGTGGCCGCCCTGCGACAGCGTGGACTGCGGCTCTCGGCCGCCCGGAGGTCGGTGCTCGAGACCCTGTTCGGAGCCGACGGCCCGGTGTCCGCAGAGTGGATCGCCCGCCACCTGGACGCGGAGCTCACCTCGGTGTACCGGAACCTAGAGGCGCTCGAGCGGCACGGAATCGTCCGCCATGTGCATCTGGGCCATAGCCCCGGGTTGTACGCACTTGTCGGAGCTGGCGAGCGGGAATACCTGTACTGCGACCGCTGCGGAGCCGTGCGATCGGTGCGACCCGCGGAGCTCGAGCCGGTTCGCCGCCAGATCGCGCGACGGTTGGGCTACGACGCCCGGTTCACGCATTTCGCGATCGTAGGAACATGTCGCGCTTGCGCGGAGCGCAGCACCGGGGCAGTCAACTAGCCCGGCAGGACGACCCACAGCTGCGGCGCCAGTCTGGCAAGCAACTCGCCGTCTACCTCGGCCACGGCCTGCGCCCCCTGGCGCTCCATCTCGAGCGCCAGCTCGCGCCACGCTCGAGCAACGGGCGCAACCCGCGCTGTCGGCCCCCAGCCGGTAACAGAACGCAGCTCGTCGGCACGCTCGCGTACGTCCTCGCGACTGAGCTCGCCAAACGGACGGTTGGCACCACGGATGAACACCTGGCGGTTCACCAGGTCCGCAGCGGGCTCGGTCACCAGCCACCCCGCCGCTCGCCGAGAGCCGCCGCCACGGATGCCTGGCCGTACGAAATGCCTCCATCGCCTGGCGGCAGCCGTTCGGGGACAAGCACCCGCAGGCCTGCGTGGTGTAGCCCGGCCGAGGTGGCCTCGAGCAGCCGCCGGTTGAGGAACACGCCGCCGGACAGGACGACGAGCTCGGTGTCGGCCGCGGCGGCGATCCTTGAGCACAGCTCCACGGTTGCGGCGGCCAGGCCGGCGTGAAAGCGCGAGGCGACAGCACCCACTCCGACGCCGCGGGAGATGTCGGCCATCAGCGCTTGGAGCATCTCCCGGGGGTCGATCACCTCAAGCTCGCCATCGCGGGTCACTGCGAACGGATAGCTGCCCCGCTCGGCGGGATCGCATCGTGCCTCGAGCTCGATCGCCGCCTGCCCCTCGTAGTTGATCTCGGTGCGTATTCCGCACAGTGCCGATACCGCATCGAACAGCCTTCCCATGCTCGAGGTCAGCGGACAGTTCAGCTCTGACCGGCAAAGCTTGGCCACCTGGCGCCAGCGGTCAGGAGCTACCCGTCCCTCGAGCGCGAGCGGCATCGCCGGCCCCGGCTCCTGGCGCTCATCGAGCGCGGCCAGCCAGGCGCAGGCCATCCGCCAAGGCTGGCGGATCGCCCGCTCGCCGCCCGGCAGCCCGACCGCCCGGAGCGCCCCCATTCGCCTGAAGCCCCGGAGATCGCCCAGCAGCACCTCGCCGCCCCAGATCGTCCCGTCTGCACCGTAACCGCTGCCGTCGAAGATCGCGCCCACCGCTGGCCCGGAATCCCCGTGCTCTGAAAGGCAGGCCGCCAGGTGGCCGTGGTGATGCTGGACGCCGATGTGCTCGACCCCGTCGCGCTCCAGCGCGTACTTGGTCGAGAGATAGTCCGGGTGCAGGTCGTGGACCACCACCTCAGGGGTTACCGCGAACAGCCGCTCGAAGTGGTCGATTCCGGTCGTGAATGAGCGCAGCGTCTCGTAGTTCTGAAGGTCGCCGATGTGGTGGGAGACCCAGGCCCTGCTGCCTTTGGCAACGCAGAAAGTGCTCTTGAGCTCGGCGCCGCAGGCGAGGATCGGACGGGCGGCCGGCTCGGGGAGCCCGATGCTGGCCGGCACGTAACCGCGGGAGCGCCGGAGCAACATCCGCCGCCGGTCGGATCCCAGCAAGACCACGCGCGCGACCGAGTCGTCGGTGCGGGTCTCGATCGGCCGGTCGTGGAGCAGGAGCACGTCGGCGATCGCTCCCAGGCGCTGCCGGGCGTCGTCGTCCTCGAACGCGATCGGCTCGTCCGAGACGTTCCCGCTGGTCATCACCAGCGGGAAGCCGCAGTCGGCGAGGAGCAGATGGTGAAGCGGGGAATACGCCAGCATCAGACCGAGCTCGGGCGCCCCCGGCGCCACCGATCCGGCGACCGCGGCATCGTCCCGGCGCGCCGCCAGCACGATCGGGCGCGCCGGCGATGACAGCAGCGCGCGCGCCTCCTCCTCGAGATGAACGAGCCCCTCCGCCTGGCTTACATCACCCACCATCAGCGCGAACGGCTTGTCCTCCCGATGCTTGCGCGCCCGCAGCGCCCTCACCGCACGCTCGTCGTCGGCGCGGCAAGCCAGGTGGAAGCCGCCGATCCCCTTCACGGCCACGATCGCTCCCTGCCCGATCCGATCGGCGGCGGCGCGCACAGGATCTTCGGCCGCGAGGAGCCGGCCGTCAGGCGCCATCAGGGATGCGGCGGGGCCACACACCGGACACGCGTTGGGTTGCGCGTGAAACCGGCGATCGCGGGGGTCCTCGTACTCGGCCTGGCAGGCCTCGCACATCGTGAACGCCGCCATCGTGGTGAACGGCCGGTCGTAGGGGATTCCCCGGACGATCGTGAATCTCGGCCCGCAGTTGGTGCAGTTGATGAACGGATAGCGGAACCGGCGATCGTCGGGGTCGAACAGCTCGGCCAGGCACTCCTGGCATGTGGCCGTGTCGGGCGTTACCGGAGCGTCGGCCACAGCACCCCGGGGGCTCTCCCGGATGGCGAACGTGTGCTCTCCGAGTGGCACGACCGCCTGGCTCTCGATCGCCTCCACCACCGCGAGCGGCGGCGCCTGCGATCCCAGCCGGGCCAGGAACAGCTCGATCTCGCCGTCGGCGCCCTCGACCTCGGCGAGCACGCCGTGTGCATCATTGAGGACGTAACCAGCCAGTCCGAGCTCTTCGGCCAGCCGGTACACGAACGGTCGAAAGCCGACGCCCTGCACCGTGCCCGTCACGCGCACGCGGGCGCGCTGGCGCACCGCGCTCATCCGACCAAGCAGCGCAGCGCGTGGTAGGCGCTGGCCTGCGCTTCCTGGATACGCGGGATGTGTTCCGAGCGTGTCACCACGACGTGGTCGGCCAGGCCCTCGCTCGCCACGCGACCGCCGTCGTAGCCGACCATCGCGATCGTGTCCAAGCCGCGCCGTCGCGCCTGCGCCAGCGCCTCGATCACGTTGCTCGAGTTGCCCGAGGTGGACAGGGCGAGCAGCGTGTCGCCCTCGGCGCCGTAGGCGATCACCTGACGCGAGAAGATCGCGTCGGTGCCGATGTCGTTGGCGATCGCCGTCAGGATCGCCGGATCTTCTGTGAGGTCGATCGCCGGCCAGGCCGGTCCAGACCGGGCCGGCGTGCGGAAGTCGGCCACAACGTCCATCGCGTCAGTGGCCGATCCACCGTTGCCCAGCGCGAGTAGCTTGGCTCGCTGCTCGAGGCGAGCGCGCAAAGCCGCCGCCGCCGCGACCAGCTCCTCCCAGTTGTCGGTCAAGGTCTGCGCCCGCAGCTCCGCCACCTCCTGCGCCTTCATCAGCACCGACTGGCGCACATCCTCCAGGACCGGCTCGAGCCGGCTCTCGTGCTCGGCGAGGAACGGGTACAGAAAGGCCGAGGCTCCGGCATCATGAGTCGCCCGCGGCGTGCGCCCGCCGAGCAGGCCCCGATGCTCGAAGAACACGTGCACGAGCTCCCACAGCACGTGGTAGAGGGTCTCGATCAGTTCCTGGCGCACGAACCGGTCGCCGCTGGGAGGATCGAACTCCCACTCGGCGCCGATCGCGGAGAAGCCGATCGTCAGGCAGCCCCGGCCGCGCGCCACTGCGATCGCTCGAGCCGCTAAGCCGGCGTCGGCCTCGTCCGCTCCGAATGCGATCACGATGTCATCCGGCCCGGCCAGGAGCTCCACCTGGATCGCCAGCTCGCCGCCCTCGGCGGCCAGCCCCAGCGCCGGCAGTGCCCGCTTACCCACGATCACGGGATGGACGAACTCGACCGCGACGTGCCGCACGTCCGAGCGGGCGGCTGGAGACCACCCGACGGCGAGCAGCCGGCCGTCACGCGCAAAGCGCTCGGCCATCAGGTGACACAGCCTGGCCAGGCGCTCGGCGTGGTCGGCGAAGAACCTGTGGTTGGCCTCGGCGCGCTGCGCTAGTAGCTCGTCGACGCCGACGGCCAGGGTCCCGGTGGCGCGGCCCTCACGCAAGCGCCCCCTCCGGGCTCACCACCGCGGTCAGCCAATCCCGCCACTGGCCGAGGCCCTCCCCGGTGCGCGCGCTGACCAGGAACCGCTCGACGTCGGGATGGACCTGATCGAGGTGGTAGAGAAATCGGTCGAGGTCGAAATCGAGGTGCGGCAGCAGGTCGATCTTGTTGATCAGCACCAGGTCGCACGTGCGGAACATCAACGGGTACTTCAGCGGCTTGTCCTCGCCCTCGGTGACGGACGACACCATCACCCTGCGGTCTTCGCCCACGCTGAACTCGGCTGGACACACCAGGTTCCCCACGTTCTCGATCAACAGCAGGTCGATCTGCGCGAGCGGCAGCGCCGGCAGGGCGGAGCGGACCATGTTGGCGTCCAGGTGACACTCGCCGCCGAAGCCGGAATCGGTGTTCAGCTGGGTCACCGGAACATGCAGGTCGGCCAGCCGGTCTGCGTCCATCGATCCCTGCACGTCGCCCTCGAGCACTCCCACCCTGATTCCGTCCAGGTCGGAGACCACCCGCTCGAGCAACGTGGTCTTACCGGCGCCGGGAGCGCTCATGAAGTTCACGACGGTCACTCCGTGACGGTCGAAATCCTCGCGGTTGGCCCTAGCGATCGTGTTGTTGGCGTCCAGCGCCTCCTCTACGACCTTCACTCTCGTCCGATGCATACGGCCTCCTCCACCTCGATCGACTCGACTTCAAATTCGTTGCCGCAGGCCACGGTTACATCGCTGCCGCCACATGCCGGGCAGCGAAAGGCCGGGATCTCTATGGCCCAGTCGTGGCGGCAGTGGTTGCATCGCAGGCGCGCCTCGATCAGCTCCTGCTCCAGCCGGGCGCCCTCGCAAGGCGTTCCCCGGGCCACGAATTCGAAGTAGAACTCGAGCGTCTCGGGAATCACCTGCCGCAGCCGCCCGACCCGCAGGCTGATCTGCGTGACGGGGCGCCCGCGGGCGTGCTTGACCGCAGTGTTGACAATCGCGCTGCTCAGCGAGAGCTCGTGCATGCAGTCACCGTGCGGTCTGGTAGGAGCCCGAGCGCATCTCGTTCACGGTCTCTAGGACCAGGTCGGCGGCGCGAGCCACCGCGCCCGCAACCTGATCGGACAGGCCCCACCCCATCTGCTCGACCTCGGCGGGCTCGCACGCGATGACCACCACCCGGCTCGGCCAGGCGCCGATCGACTTGACGAACCGCAGGACCGTCTGCGGGTCCATCCCGTGGGGGTTGATCAACTGGCCGTCCTCAATGCCACCCTCGACCTCCTCCTCGGCCGGCTCCATCACATACAGGGTTCCGGGGTCGCCGCCCTGGCGAGAAACGTCGAGGATGACGAGGGCGTCGTAGCCGCGCATCACCTCGTAGGCGAGGTCCAAGCCTCCGGTTCCGGCGTCCATGATCTCCACCCCGTCGGGCAGCTCGCGCTCCTGTAGCGCCCTGACCACTTCCCCGCCGAAGCCGTCATCGCGCAGCCAGGCGTTACCGACGCCGGCCACCAGAATGCTGCGCAGTCGCTCACCGCTCATCGTCGATCACCTCCACCTCGTGGGCAAAGAAGAACAGGAACCGTCCACTCTCGCGCAGCAGCTCCTGGCCCGGGTCGTCGTCAATCGTCAGCGCCAGATGGGTTCGGCCGTCGTAGTCGGTGAAGATGCGCTCGATGGTCGCCGTCCGGCCCTCGAGCATCCGGGCATGCACGTCGGCCTCGTTCCCCGGGCGGATGATCACGCGAGCGCCGCGGCAGAACCGGACCTCGTCCACCACCGCCTCTGACTCGCCGCGGCGAGGATCCGGCAGATCCGCCGGCTCCACTGGTGGCTCGGTCGTCATCGGATCGCGCAGAGTCACGCGACCGTGCAGGGCCAGGATCTCCTCCGGGGTCGTCGCCGCCGCCCGCGAGATCATCTCGCGCACGGCGGGATCCTGCTGTTCGATCGCCGCTCGCTCGCCGTCTGACAGGGCGTGTACGTGGAGCAGCAGAGCCTCCTCGATCTCGGTGGAGTCGAACAAGCCGCCCCGGCTCTCGGGCGCGATCTGGGGATGGTCCGGCAGCACGATCGTCGTGCCCAGCACCACGTCGTCGGCCTCGCTGGCCAGCACGGGAAAAGTGTTGACGCTCTGCGTTCCACCCTCCAGCGGCGAGACGAAACGGCCGGCCGAGATCCGCACCAGGATCTGAGTGGAGAGCAGCGCGCGGAGGAGCGCCTCTGCGCGCCCAACGCCCGGCTGGACCTCCCGGGTGTTGTGCACGCACGCGCGAACCAGCAGCTTTCCATCGGCGGCCGGCTCCGAGCGAAGGGTGAACCGGCCCCAGGACAGCTGGGCTGTGGCCCGCTCCCCAGGGGCCACCGGACCCAGATCAACTCGCTGCTCGATGGCCTCGTGGCGCTCGCCGCTGGCCATCAGGTAGCGCAGGCTGGCCGTCAGTCTCGCGCCGTCCTCCGGCTCGACCCAGCACTCCAGCCGGGCGTGGTCGAATGCCCCCGGACACTCGGCGGCATAGGTCGGCGGGTAGACGATCCCGAACGGGGTGGGCGTGGCGTTCTTTGTTGCGCTCGGGGTGTACGGGTAAAGCGCGTAACCCTCGTACAGCAGGGACTCCACGAGCTCCTCGACCGGGTCAGGCACTGCGCACTCCTACGATCAGCGCCCGCACGCAGGCGTCGAGCGTGGGCAGCCCGCGTTCGAGCTTCTCGTGTTGCAGCGACTGGTATGTGCTCGACTCCACCGCGATCCACGCCCGGCCCGGGTAGTAGTGCTCGATCGTCTCCCGCCACACCGACACCGGCATCCGGAAGTCGATCGACTTGTTCCATGGCACCAGGACCATCTGTAGGGCGCCTCCACCGTCGCGGTAGTAGATCGTGCCGTTGAAATGCAGTGTCATCGGCGCCTCGCCGTCGGGGAGGGCATAGAGGTATTTGGCCGCCGCCAGCTCCAGGTCGTAGTGGCAGGCGATCGAGATCGGCACGGTGGTCGAGCCGGTGAATGACGGGACGAGCACGTCGAGCTGCGTCCACACGAGGCTCCGCGTCGTGACTGCCCAGCGTTCGGGGGGGCCGAACAGCTCCATCAAGCGCGCCCGCGTCGGCCCGTCGTAGCTACGGCGGGCCGGCTCGATCATCACCCGCACGGTCAGCGCAATCATGTACACCTGTCGGCCGGTCGGCTCTGAGACCTCGAGGTCGACCATGAGCATCGGCGCCGCGGCGTGACGGACAGGCCGGGCGCCGATCACCGCAAACTCTGGCTCGGGCGCACCGGTCGCAGGCGGCTGCCCGTTGGTGGCGGGGGAGCCTACGCTCACGCCGCCGTCCCATCCGCGACCAGCTCATCGAAGAACCGCGTGACCGCCTTCTCCACACCCGTGCCGCCGGAGATCCCCTCCCACGTGGCCTTGATCGCGCCGGTGAGGGCGTAGCAGCGATCGATTGGAGCGATCGCGTACACCGGCGGGTCGGACAGCCGGTTGACGATCAGCCCCTCGATGTCGGGTTCAAGCTCGGTTAGAACCGGGTTGAGCTCGCACATGCGCGACCACGAGTCGAAGTGCAGCTCGGACTCCGTGGCTCCGGCTGGGCTGGGATACATGGCCACCACACAGTTCGTCACGGTCGAGTACATGAAGAACGCGAGCCCGATCGGAATCTGGAAGCTCGCCCACAGCTCGTCGGGCAGCTCGAGGTCGGCCAGCACGGTCGTGCGGTTGCCGGTCGGCCGGTAGTCACCCTCCCCCGAACGCATGGCCCAGCACGCCTCACAGGCGCAGACGATCCGCCGCTGCGCCAGGTGAATCAGATGGCGGTGTCCGGCCGGGATCCCCAGCCCACACAGATCGCAATGCTCGCCCGAGTCCGGCGCGGGCGGTCTGACCGGGGAGCGCGAGATTCCCCTCAGGCTCGACACGAGCTCGGCGCGGCGGCGGGCGGCCACGGCGCCCGCCAGCGACCGCCTGCCGTTGGATGTCATAGCGCCAGTGCCACCTTGACGACGCCGTCCTCGCGCAGCAACGGCACCGGCTCCAGCTGCAGACCCTCGTCGTTCAGCGAGCGTCCCGCCCGGGGCAGGAAGAATGACCGCCCGCAGGTGGCGCACGTCAACGCCCCCGCGGCAAGGGCTCCCTCCCGCAACGCGCCGCCGCATCCGGCGCAGGCGTCTCGATAGGCCAGCAGCGTGCCGTCGACGTTGGCCACCAGCAACTCGCCTCCCGGCGTGGCGATCGCAGCCATCGCCCCGTCGACCAGGCCGCCAACGTCCCCGCTCAGCTCGATCCAGGTCGGAGCGCTGGGTGGAGAGGACATGATCACGGGAAGCTCGCGCCCGGCGCCTGCGCCGTCGGCCATCGGCAGCGCCACCCCGGGCATCTGCGGGGCCATGCCCTCAACGTCGAGCCCCTCGAGGTCGGGTGCCGCCTCCTCGAGCGCTTGCTTGATGGCCAGCTCGAGCGTGACCGACGAGGCCGAGCAATCCGAGCAGCTTCCTCGCAGATGGATCCGCGCCACCCCGTCCTCGAGCGACAGGAGCTCGACGTTCCCGCCGTGTGACTCCATATAGGGCCGCACGGAATCCAGGGCGTTCTGCACCCGAACCTCCAGTGGCAGCGGATGCAGGTCGTGGATCAACAGCAGCGTCGCCACGAAGGGGTCCTCGGCCAGCTTGGCCGCGGTCTCCTCCCCGGCGGCGCCGGCCCCCTGGAGCGAGCCGACGATCCGCTCGAGGCCACATCCATACATCCGGACAACCGCGGAGACCAACTCCTCGGCCACCTCGCGCGCGGCCTCGTCGGTGGCCGACTCGAGCTCAGCCTGCAGCTCCTGGACGCGCTCGAAGACCTCCTCCGGGCGCTGGGCCTCACCGGCACCCGTCTTCATGGCTAGGCCATCGCCGTAGGCGTATGCATCACCTTGCGCACCCTGCCCTTGCCGGTGTACATGTGCACGCCGCAGGGCAGGCACGGATCGAAGGAGCGAACGGCGCGCATGATGTCCACGCCCTTGAACTTGTCGGGTCCGTTCTCCTCGAAGATCGGTGTGTTCTGCACCGCGTCCTCGTAGGGCCCGGGCGTCCCATACACGTCGCGCGGGCTGGCGTTCCAGGGAGTGGGCGGGTAGGGCTGGTAGTTGGCGATCTTGCCGTCGCGGATCACCATGTGGTGCGAGAGCACCCCGCGAGCCGCCTCGTGAAATCCGCAGCTGATGGCGCTGTCTGGCACCTTGAAGCTGTTCCAGCTCTTGGTGCGCCCAGCCTGGACCTCCTTCATCGCCCGCTCCAGGCAGTGCAGCGCGATCAACGCGCTGTAGGCCTGGTGGTAGGTGCGCGCCCGATCACGCTCGATCGCATTGGACTTCTCGGGGACCTTCCACTCGAGCTCCATCTCGGGCAGGTTGGGCGAGCGCGGGAGCACCATCTGGATTGAGTGCCCTGTCGCCTTGGCGTAGCCGAAGTCGACCAGGCCGGCCTTGGCCGTGCACCACTGGCGTGCGAACGGGCCGCCTCCGGTGTCGCAGCAGACGTGGGTGTCGGTTCGCTTGTCATAGATGCGCGGTGACACAACCCACGTGTACTTGTCGGTGAAGTCACGCTTCTGCGGCTTGGGGAGAGTGACTTTGTTCCACGGGTGGTTCTCGTCCACCGGGTTGCCCAGCGGGTCCTTCGTTACGAACGTGGGCTCGTTCTCCCACGAGTCGAAGTACGAGGAGCCCAGGAGGATCCGGATCATCAGGTTGATCTCGACCAGATCGGTGGAGATCAGCTCGCCGCCGATCGCCACGCCCGGGGTGATGTAGCGCTTGCGCCCCCACTCCGTCATGTTCCGGTAGTCGTAGTCGACGTAGTCGGGATCGTCGAACGAACCCCAGTTGACCAGGTTCGTCTCCCGGAAGCCGACCTGGTCGTAGCCCGGCAGCTCCCGGAGGAAGAAGTCGTACAGGTCATCGTGCATCGGCACGCTGCGCTTGACGTAGTCGAAGTACCGCATCAGGCGCACGTAATAATCGGTACAGGTCTGATGGGTGATGTCGGCGCTGCAGCCGCCGGGCATGATCGTCGAGGGGTGGGTGTGGCGCCCGCCGAACAGGCAGTACATCTCGCGCGTGTAGCGGGCCACGTGGAGCGTCTCCAGGTAGAACTCGCCTGTGAACGGGTTCAGCGCCCGCATGATGTCGGCGATCGTCTTGAACCCGTGGATGTCCTGCCCGGGAGCCGTGGTCTGCTCGGCCTTCTGGAGCAGGGTGGGGTTGGTCTCCTTGACCATCTGCTCGCAGAAGTCCACGTTGGCCATGCAGTCGTTGAAGATGGCGTGGTCGAAGATGTAGTCCGCCGTCTCGGCCAGGTTGAACGCCAGGTCGCCCAGGGGCGGCGGTTTGACCCCGTAGGCCATGTTCTGGTTCAGGCACGAGCACGTGCAGTGGTTATCCCCGCAGATGCCGCAGATCCGGCTGGTGATGAAGTGGGCGTCTCGGGGGTCGATGCCCTTCATGAAGATGTCGAACCCACGGAAGATCATCGAGGTGCTGTAGCACTTGAGCACCTGCTGGTTGGAGAAGTCGATCTCGGTGTGGATGCCGAGGCTGCCGACGATCCGGGTGATCGGATCCCACGACATCTCCTTGACCATGATCTTCTGCTGCGGAGGGGTTTGAGTCGCCATTTGTGTCTCCTCGCTAAGGCTCGGGCGTGATCTGCTTCAGGACCGAATTCGCTCTCACCACCGCGGCTGATAGCCGGTGGCAAGGGTCCGGCCCCTCCGCCGCCAGTCGGGCTCGACGTCGTACTTGGTCTTGATGTTGCGCTTGCGGAAGTAGCGCACCACCGGGCCGTAGGCGTATTGGGTGATTCCGGCGGCCCACCGGCCCCACTTGTCCTCGTCCATGAACGGCATGTACTTGTCCGGGAACCCAGGCATCGTGCACGCCATGCAGATGCCACCCACGTTCGGGCAGCCTCCGACGCCGTTGACCCAGCCGCGGACGGGCACGTTGCACTTGACCACCGGCCCCTTGCAGCCCAGCTTGACCAGACAGCGGTGGTCCGAGCCGTACTCGGTGGCGAATTCACCCTGCTCGGCGAACCCGGCGCGGTTGCAGCCCTCGCGGACGGTGCGGCCGAACAGCCACTTGGGCCGCAGCGCCTCGTCGAGCTCGGGCGCGGGCGCCAGGCCGGCCAGGTGCAGCGCCAGGTACAGGAGGGTCTCGGTCATGTTGTCGGGCTGGGCCGGGCACCCCGGGATGCACACGACGGGCACGCCGGCTTTGGACTTCCAATTCCAACCCAGGTAGTCCGGCACCCCCATCGCCCCGGTGGGGTTGTTCTTCATCGCCGGGATGCCGCCGTAGGTGGCGCACGTGCCGACCGCGACGACGGCGGCGGCCTTGGGCGCCAGCCGGTCGAGCCATTCGTTCATCGTGATCGGCTGACCGGTCTCGGGATTGACGGCAAACCCCGTCCAGTGACCTTCGCCGTTGATCTCCTCGTTGCCGATGGAGCCTTCGATGACCAGCACGAACGGGTCGAGCTCGCCCTTTTCGGCGTCGAACCAGGCCTGGGCATACTCCTGGCCCACCGCATAGTCGACCACCTGGTTGTGGACGATCACCTTGGGCATGCCCGGGATGGCCTGGAGGATGATGTCCTCGAGGCTGGGGTTCGTGGCGGACGTCATGGCCACCGAGTCACCCTCGCAGCTGAGTCCCGTGGTCATCCACAGAACGTGGGCCGTGACCTCCTCGGTCTTCTTCTGTGCCGTGTATGGGCTTTCCATGGTCGCCATGCCGTCTCCTCTCGCTCAACAGATCCGCGGCAGCGGATCGCCGACCAGCTGATCCATCACCCGCCTGCCGCCAAAGCTCGTCTGCACCAACACCATCCCCGGAGGCTCCGTCCGCACCTCCCCGATCTCACTTGCCTGCTCGCCGCCGGGCACAGAGCGCAGCGCAGCCAACGCGGCATCCGCGGCGTCCGGGGCCACGAACGCCACCAGCTTGCCCTCGTTCGCCACATACATAGGGTCGATTCCGAGCAGCTCGGCCGCCCCGGCCACGGCCGGATCGACGGGGACCGCCGCCTCACGGATGATCATCGAAACCGCTGAGGCCCGGGCCAGCTCGTTGAGAACTGATGCCACCCCTCCCCGGGTGGCGTCGCGCATACAGTGGACTTCGGGGCCCGCCGCTTCGAGCAACGCGTCTACCGCCGGCCACAGCGGGCGCGTATCGGACTCGATCGTCGCGTCGAGGTCGAACTCCCCGCGCGCCAGCATGATCGCGGTGCCGTGCTCGCCGATACTGCCGGACAGGAGGATGCGATCGCCAGGTCGTAGGAAGGCCGGCGAGAGCCGCGAGCGGGGGTCGCGGACGCCAAGGCCGGCGGTGCAGATGTACATCCCGTCGGCGTGCCCTCGTTCCACCACCTTGGTGTCGCCGGTCACGACCTCGACGCCCGCCGTCCGCGCCGCCCGCGCGATCGCCTCCACTTCTGCGCGCAAGGCCTCGGCCGTGAGGCCCTCCTCGAGCACCAGCGACAGGCTCAGGGCCACCGCCCGGGCACCGGACACCGCGAGGTCGTTGACGGTTCCGTTGACGGCCAGCTCGCCGATCGAACCGCCCGGAAAGCGAAGCGGTTTGACCACGTATGCGTCGGTGGTCAGGGCCAGGGCCGCGTCGCCCACCTGGATCGCGCCCGCATCGCCAAGCTCGCCCAGCGCTGCGCCGCCCAGCGCCGGCACGAGCAGGCCTTCGATCAGGCTCTGCGTGGCTTTGCCGCCGGCCCCGTGGGCCATGGTGATCTGTTCATCGCGGAACTTGGCCCGCTTGCCCCGGGCGGTCGCGATGATGCCCAGGATCTTCTGCTCGCGCTCGGAGACAGCCGCGGCGTCGCTCATCACACGACCTCGCGCTCGCGCGCAAAGCGGCCGAAGTTGTAGTAGGCGGCACAAGCTCCCTCGGAGGAGACCATGCACGTGCCGATCGGTCGCTCAGGGGTGCAGGCGGTGCCGAATACCTTGCACTCCCACGGCTTGATCACGCCCTTGAGTACCTCCCCGCACTGGCATGCCTTGGGATCAGCCACGCGAACCCCAGGCACGCTGAAGCGCCGCTCGGCGTCGAGGTCGGCGTAGGCCTCCGACAGTTTCAGCCCGCTGTGGGAGATGAAGCCCAGCCCACGCCACTCGAAGTGCGGGCGGAGCTCGAACACCTCCGACATCACCTCCAGCGCCCGCAGGTTGCCCCCATACGGGACCACCCGCTTGTACTGATTCTCCACCCGACAGCGGCCCTCGGACAGCTGCGTCAGGATCATCGCGACCGCCTGGAGAATGTCGAGCGGCTCAAAGCCCGCGATGACGACGGGCTTGCCGTAGTCGGCGGGGATGAACTCGAATGGACGGGCGCCGACCACGGTCGAGACGTGACCGGGGCCGATGAACCCGTCGAGCCGGAGGTCGGGCGACTCCAGCAACGCGCGCAACGGCGGCACGATCGTCACGTGGCTGCACATGCACGAGAAGTTCTTGACCCCTTCGGAGCGGGCGCGCTTGAGGGTCAGGGCCGTGGACGGGGCGGTGGTCTCAAACCCGATTGCGAAGAACACCACGTGCCGGTCGGGGTTCTGCTTGGCGATACGCAGCGCGTCGAGCGGCGAATAGACCATGCGCACATCGGCGCCCTCCGCTTTGGCGTCCAGCAGCGTCCCCGTGGACCCGGGCACCCGCATCATGTCACCGAAGCAGGTGAAGATGACGCCGTCCTGGTGCGCCAGCGCGATTCCGTCGTCGACGCGGCCCATCGGGATCACGCACACCGGGCAGCCCGGGCCGTGGACGAGCTCTACGTTGGCCGGGAGCAGGTCATCGACGCCGTACTTGTAGATCGAATGGGTGTGCCCGCCGCACACCTCCATGAGCTTGTAGTGGCGTCCCGGCTCGACCAGCGACAGAATCTCCCCCGCCAGCGCACGGCCCAGTTCCGGATCGCGGAACTCGTCTACGAACTTCACGCCGCGGCCTCGCCGTCCAGAAGCGCGATCGCGGTCCCAGCGTGCACCAACACCCGCTCGCCGGCGCTCACGGGCGCCACGAGAGCGATCTCGACACTCGAGCGCTCCCCGCCGGCGGCCTGACACAGCGCCAGCTCGCGCTGTTCGTCGACTCGGAGCACGACCATCGGTTCGCCGTCGTCCCCGCAGGTGATGCAGTGCCGCTCACCGCACTCGAGCTCCGATGGATGCGGGCTCATTCGATCACGCTGGCCTTGAGCTCCTCCAGCTCCTGTTCGTAATCGGCCCCCATCCGTACGAGCAGGTCGCGTGTGGCCCGTGCTTCCTCCTCGTCGACCTTGGAGATCGCAAACCCGACATGGATCAGCACCCAGTCGCCCGGGACGACACCTTCCCCGTCTTCGGCATCGAGCAGACCGATGTTGACGTTGCGCCGGACGCCCGCTACATCGACCTTGGCCAAACGGCGCTCATCGTCGACGATCTCCACCACCTGCCCGGGAATCGCCAAGCACACGCGACGCGTTCTACCAGCCTCCAGCCGGGCTCGCGGGAGATATGTAACCCGGGTTACTGCAGGCGGTGGTAATGACAATCACCCTTCCCTGGTGGCGCAGGACAGGAGTAGGCTGACCTCCGACAGGAGAGATGACGGCGATGGCTGTTGAGGTAGGAGAGAGCGCGGCTCGGGACGCCGGGTTGCGTGCCCGGCCGTTCCCCGCGCTTCCGCGGCCTCGCATCACGCCGTACTACACCTACCTGCTCGATGCCGATGATGAGCTGGCCGAGGAGTTCGATGTTCGCACACGGATCGTCGCCCGCCAGGCCACCACGGTCAGAGTGCTCGCGGCGGATCCAGGCCCGTGTGATCTGTGGGCGGCGTTTGACGCTGACAGACCCGGTGCTGGATTGCTGATCCTGGATGGCCTGATCGCCCGCGAGACCTCCGTGGCCGGCCGCACGGCGGCCGAGCTCGTGGGCACCGGCGATCTGCTTCAGCCACCGGCCAGCCGCCCTGACGAGCTGATGCAGATCGACCAGATCTGGCGGGTCCTGTGGCCGACTAGGCTCGCGTTGCTGGACACCGGGTTTGGCGAGCGCGTCCGGCCTTGGCCCCAGGTCACGGTCGCCCTCCTGCGCCGCATGGGCAGGCGGGTCAGCGACGTGGATGCGATGCGCGCAATCACATCTCATCCCCGACTGGAGTTGCGGCTAGTTCTCTTGTTCTGGCACCTCGCGGCACGATGGGGCCGTGTCGAGCCGACGGGGATTCACCTCACATTGCCTCTCACCCACCGACTCCTCGGTCAGCTCGTGGCCGCTGAACGGCCGTCGATCTCACATGCGCTAGCACGGCTGAGCCACGCCGGGCTGGTTACCGGCTCGGCTGGCGACATGCATCTCCGGGGGACGTTCGAGTCGCAGCTGGAAGACCTGCTCGAGCACACGAGTATCGAGCTGGCGACCGGGTAGTAAGCGGGGCTGTGCCGGTCACAGTGGTATTCCGATGCGAGTTCTGCGGTGCCCGTCCCGATCCTGAGACGCAAGTCGCCCTAGAGCACCAGATGCTGGATCTCCGTCACGGGGAGTACGTCGATGCCGATCCCGGTGGCTGGCTGACCTGGCATGGCCGCGGCATCTACGGCCCGCACCGCTACGCCTGCCGTGCCCATCGCGGCGAGCTCAAGGCGGTGCTGCGCGAGCACTACGGAAACCTGGGCTGGCACCCGTGGGCGCGAGGCCCACACCCATGGGCAGGTCGACGAGGCAGCGACCGCGCTCGGCGCCTGACCCGGACGCTGCGCTCGACGTTCGGGGCGCCAGGTACCTAGGACATCGCTCCCCGATCAGCCCCGGCCGGAGGGGAGATTTGAGCGCGCCCCGGAAAGCTGCGTTTGTCGCCATTCAGATCGCCAGGGTCCGAGGGTGAACGCGGTCACGCAAGAGATGCGATGTTCCGCACGAAGCGGCTGCGCGAGCCTGGTCACCGAGAGACCCGTCGTGACATGAAGGCAGGTCCGGCTCTATGTCAGCGGCGCGAGCGGGCGCGCTGCTGCTCTGGAGAAAGGGGAGAACTGTCGAGAGCGCTGGTGCTCGTCTATGGTCCTGTCTGATCCGGCCGGAGCCGATTGGCCCAGTCGCGTCACGGAGTGCGACGGCACCAGAGAGAGAGGAGATCCACGATGGCGATCGTGCAGCGCACCATTCAGATCGCGGCCTCGCCGCAGGAGACCATGGCGCTCTTGAGCGATGCCAGCCGGTGGCCGGAGTGGTATCCGGGGATGACGGAGCTCAACATCGTCGCTCCCTTCCCCGAAGAAGGGGGGAAGGTCGCCTTCAAGGTGAAGTCGGCGGGTATGTCAATGCCGATCAGCGAGACGGTTCTCGACTACCAGCCGGGCAAGCTGCAGCTTCTCCAAATGGAGGGCATGTTGTCGGGGCGTGCTCGCTGGGCGCTCGCCCCGGAAGACGACGGAACACGTCTGATTACAACGTTCGACTACAGGTTGCCGGGCGGCGTGTTCGGCAAGATCGCTGACGCGCTCCTGGTTAAGCGCCTGAATGGCAAGAGTCTCGAGGAAGCCCTCAGCAACTTCAAAGCGCTCGTAGAACGGCAGTAGATTTGTTCCGTGGTGGGCGCGGCCGGTTTCGATCCTGCGACCTCTCGCGTCGTCCTGCCGGCGCGCTTTGCGGAGTCTGCTTGCGCCGGTCTAAACGCAAGCCCCGCTGCATCGCGTAGCGCGCCCGATGGATGTTCGACAACGGCTTCCCGCGGCGCGCCACCCGTTGCCGTGTCCGGGGGGGCAACGGAGGTCTCTCGAGGGAAGGCCGCGAGAGACCTCCCACCGCCATCGGCAATTCGGTAGGGCTACGCGTCGCGCGCGGACGGACCGGCCGCGCTGCTGGCCGCGCGGAGCAGGGACGCGACCGACGTCCGCCTGGAGACCTCCGCGGTGGCGGGAGCGGGTCTGGGTGACGTTCACGCGAGTCGCCCGCGATGCCATAGGAGTAGTGTGGGTTGAGAGCTGGCCCGGCGGCCAGAAGACCTGGCTCAAGCCTGGATGCCACCGACGGCGCTACTGCGCCACGAGGCGCGAGGCGGGGTCTACTGGATTCTGACCGCTGGGCTTGTGCTCACGTCCTATCGGCGCTACTCCGCCAATCCCGGTGGCCGCGTCCCAATTCACGGATCGCTTCGCGCACGGCATTGGCGTGTGCCCGAGCGCTCAATCCGGACGGGAATGTTCAAGACGATGACGCACACGACGTCGGACCGGGCCGTACGCAGACGACCGCGCGTCGTCGGTGATCATGGATCGTCGACGCGCTCGCCGGTGATCGGCACCGATCGAAGCCGACCGAGCGCCCAGGGAGCTGGGAGCAACAGGACCGAGACAGACCCGCACGGTCCGAGCGACCGGCGCTTTGCCTACCTGACTCGATCCTTCGACTAAGGGCAGCGCACCGAGGTGCAGTAGACCCATCAGTCGCGCAAGAGTCAGAACACATCCACGACAGGAAGGGGCCTAACCATGGCCGTAGGTATCCGAATCAAGCTCGCAGGAATTACCGAAGGGCAGTTCGACGCGGTGAACAAGCACGTCGACCCGGCGGGAGACCCGCCGAAAGGGCTGCTGTTTCACGCCTCGGGCCCGATCGACGAAGGGTGGGGCGTGATCGACTTCTGGGAGTCGCGCGAGGACTTCGACGCGTTCGAGCCGCGGATCCAATCCGCGGTGGCCGCCGCCGGCGCCCAGCTGCAGGGACCCCCGGACATCAAGCAGTTCGCGGTTTACGAGACTTTCGCGGGTTAGCACCCGCCCCTGCGCTACGTAGGTCGCCCGGCCATCAACTGGGCTCCTCCCTAGCCGAGGGCCGCGCGTCGGCCTCAAAGCCACGGACGGGTCACGGACATCCGAGACCGCGCTCTTGCCAACACTGACGACAGCCGGCGAAGGCGCTCGACCCAGCGAGCGCCTTCGTATCCGCGCGAAGGGAGGCACGTCGTATCGCGGCGGAGATGCTCGCGGGATCCGTGGAGCAGGACTTGGACGACCCGGCGCCCACTTCAATCACAGCTGATCGACCTCACCCTTCCCCTCGTCGTCGTGGGGCTGGGGGCCTATTGGTGCGCTGCGGGGGTGCGCGCGAGCCACCACCGTGCGTGTTGCAGGAGCCGTTGGGGTGGGAAGCGGTCGGGGTCGGTGAGGAGAAGCCGGGCATATTCGTCTGAGATGGCCGAGAGGACGCGGGCGGTCAGCTCGGCGTCGCGAGGCCCGGCGCTTCGGTCGGTGAGGGGCTGAACGGCGCGCGAGAGTCGCTGGAGCACCGCGGCTCGTCCCGCGGCGATCTTTGTGTGCAGCGCTGGTGGCGCGCCCTCGGGGGGCATCAGGACTAGGCGCCAGGTCGTGGGTGAGCTGCGAACCGCGTTGAGGTAGGCGTCGAGCGCCTCGATCATCAGCTCCAGCGGGTCGCCCTCGCCGAGGTCGGTGAGGGTGGTCTCGGAGACCTGGGCCAGGGCGCGAGAGGTCTCGCGGTCGATGACCGCCTCCAGGAGATCCTGTAAGTCCCGGAAATGGTTGTAGACGAGCGCCCGGGTGACGCCTGCCTGGCCCGAGACGGCTTCGATCGATATCGCGTGGAACCCGAGCTCGGCTGCGAGTCGCGCGGTCACGTCGAGCAGTTGCTCCCGCCGCGCCGGCGCGCTCAGACGAGCCGCTTTTCCGGACCGGGTTGTCATGGCCAGCATGATCGCAGTTGAAACTGACGCCCACGTAAGTTACGGTGCCGTCAGTAGCGCCCGAGCGCGAGGACGAGATCAACAGGGAGACATGAGCACGTGAGAAAGCCGGCCGGAGCATGAAGGCTGTTGTTTGCCAGGAGGCGGAGCTGGGGGTGGCGGACCTCCCGGGCCCTGAGCCGGGTCACGGCCAGGTTCTGCTCAATGTGCTGCGTTGCGGGATCTGCGGCTCGGACCTCCACGCTCGACATCACTGCGACGAGCTCGCCGATGTCCTGGACGAAATCGGCTATGGGGACTTCATGCGCTCCGATCAGCGCGTAGTTTTCGGCCACGAGTTCTGTGGCGAGGTCGTCGATTACGGCCCCGGCTGCCGGAAGCGCACTGTGACGGGCTCGCATGTGGTGGCGCTTCCGATGATCAGGCGGGGTGGTGAGCCGCACGCGATTGGTCTGTCGGCCAAGGCACCCGGCGCCTACGCCGAGCAGGTCCTCGTGGAGGAGTCGCTGATGCTGCCCGTCCCGAACGGTCTTGCCCCGGAAGTGAGCGCCCTCACCGAGCCGATGGCGATCGGCTGGCACGCCGTGCAGCGCAGCGAGATCGGCAAGCGTGACGTGGCAATCGTCATCGGGTGCGGGCCGATCGGACTCGCCGTCATCTGCGCGCTGAAAGCCCGCGGCGTAAGGACGGTCGTGGCAAGCGATTTCTCGGCGGCGCGGCGCCAGCTCGCCTTGCGCTGCGGCGCTGAGATCGTCGTCGACCCCGCACACGACTCGCCGTACGAGACCGGCGACCGCGGACATCTCAGCGAGTTGCCCGCCGCGATCGACCTGCTGATCTCAACGATGGAGAAGCTGCAGCGCCTGCCTGTCCCTTGGCAGCACGTGTGGCGCACGATCGACGCTCTCGGCATCAAGCCCAAGTCCCCGGTGATCTTCGAGTGCGTCGGGGTCCCCGGGGTGCTCGACGGCGTGATCGCCTCCGCGCCACTGTTCTCGCGGGTGATCGGTGTCGGCGTGTGCATGGGGGAGGATCGCATTCGTCCCTCGATGGCGATCAACAAGGAGATCGATTTGCGCTTCGTGGTCGGCTATACGCCGCTTGAGTTCCGCGACACGCTGCACATGCTGGCCGACGGCAAGCTCGACGCCACGCCGCTCCTCACCGGTTTGGTCGGACTCGACGGGGTCCCAGCCGCTTTCGACGCGCTGGCCAAGCCAGAACAGCACGCCAAGATCCTGATCGACCCTCAGAGCCACGCGGTCGAGCCGGGGTCGCCGACCGACCGGTAGTCGCGCATCAACCACCTATCCAACCGACACGCGGAGCCAGCCATGGGACAAACCGACGTCAAGCAGCTCGACATCACCGAAACCAACAAGGCGGTGCAGAAACTGATCGAGGTCACCGAGAATCCGCGTCACCGCTACCTCCTTCAGGCCTACGACCGCCACCGCAACCTCGAACACGCGGGCCGCTTCGAAGAAATCTTCACGCCCGAGATGACCGTCGAGCACCCCGTATACCGCTTCAACATGATCGGGCAGCCAGAAATGAAACTCGAAGGCCGCGCCCAGATCGAACCGCTCTACCGGCACTGGGCCGAGACCAACCAGTCGATCTTCTACAACGAGAACGAAACCGTCGCCGTCGGCGACTTCATGGTCGTGAGCACCATGACCGGCTACCAACAAATACTCGGCTCAGCACTCACAGCCGCAGGAATCGACGCCGACCCCGACGCCATGTACCTCCTGCGGGGCCGCGTCGCGATGATCTGGCCCTACGACGAACGCTGCCGCCTCATCGGCGAAAACGTCTGGGAGTACGACGACACCGAACACGACCTCGTCAAACTCGCCCCCGACGAAGTCCTAACCACCGAACAGGCCGCCGAACTTCTCGAACCCCACATCAAACCGCTCCCGCCATTCGACGACCGCCTGCTCCCCGACACTTGGCGATAGTGAAAGGAGCGGCGATTCCGCCACAAGCACCCAAAGCAGTCATGTCGGCGATGTCGCCACCGCCGTCTCACGCGGGCCCTCCACAAAGGGAGACGAGACGACAGCGCTGGCTACGCGTACGCGCGCCGACACGAAAACAAGTCTCGGCACCGTAGGCGACGGGACGAAAGTTACGTAGGCGGTGGGAGCTTCGGTTCTGATCTGATCGCCATGCGGCGTTCCGTGGATCGGCCCTCACGCGAGCCTCCTTGCTCGTCTTGCGGAGCCCCGCTCTCAGTCGTTGAGGGGATTCTCGTGCGCGCCGAGCCGTGGCCCGGATCGCTCGAGCTCGAACCAGACGTGGGTGGTGCCCTCGTGTACGCCCCAGCGGCTGGCTTCGGTCTCGACGATGTTCAGGCCGTTGCCGCCCACCTGTTCGGGCCCGTGCTGCCGGATCGTGCGTTCGAAGCCATCGCCCTGGTCGATGACCTCAACAACGAGCCGTCGATCGGCGAGGGCGGCGCGGAGCACGATCGAGCCGCGGCCGTGGACGACTGCGTTAGTCACGAGCTCGCTTGCCAGCAGTCGGGCGCGGTCCAGGTCTGCCGGATCCAGCGTGCCGGCGAGCCAGTCGGCGAGGCGGTGACGAGCGATGCTAGGCGCGAAGCGATCGCGCGGCAGCTCCACCTCGAGTTCGGAGGTGGTCATCGCGCCGCCGCAATGCAAGCCTCGCGCATCAGACAGCCTTGCCGCTCACAAGGCACCGTCACGACTCAACGGTACCCCGGCCGAGGACTTCCTAACCCAGAGTGCGTGCATGACCTCCCAGGCGATCGTCGGTTGCCTTCGACGATGAGGCGAAAATCCGCCGGGCTTAAGCCGTAGCAGTGAAGATCGCTCGTCGCGGTGATCGTAGCCGTGCGCTCTGAGCCCATCACCAGCGCGATCTCCCTGAAGTAGTCGCCCGCCGCAAAGGTTGCGCGCGGCTGGTCTTGAACCACTACTTCCGCTTCGCCGCCCCCGACCACGAAGAAGCCGTCGGCCGCCAATCTCGAGACCCGCAGCCCCCATCCGATCGCGCGGAAGTCGACATACCGCCTCCGGATCGTTTGGCGGTTAGGCGGGCCGGTGCGGAGCCGACAGCGTACTGTTGCGAGCGATGCCGAACCTCGATCCGCGTGGGGAATCAGAACCAACGCTGACATTGCCGCACGGGGATTCCGTCGCCGTCGAGCTGACCTCGATTATCCACCGTGGCGACCTGGACCGACTTCGGCGGCTGCTCGGTGAGCGACCGGAGCTCGCGTCGGTTCGCATGATCGGCCGCAAAGGCCTCGAGGGCGGCTGGCGTACTCCGTTGCACGTCGCCGCCGACTGGCCGGGGTACTTCCCGGGTGCACCCGCCGCGGTGGCGATCCTGCTCGAGGCGGGGGCTGACCCCAACGATGACACCGGCGGCGCTCGCCCCGAGACGCCGCTTCACTGGGCGGCCAGCTCCGATGACTTAGATGTGGCGGTGACGCTGATCGACGGGGGCGCCGACATCGAAAGGCCAGGTGGATCGATCGGCACCCCGCTCGACAACGCCATCGGCTACGCCTGTTGGCACGTCGCCCGGCTCCTGATCGCCAAAGGCGCCAACGTCGAGAAGCTTTGGCACGCAGCGGCACTGGGGATGCTGGCACGGACAGAGCAACTCCTCGCCGAGCGGCACCACACAGAGGACGAGGTCTCACAGGCGTTCTGGCACGCGTGCGCCGGCGGCCAACGCCGCGCTGCCGAATACCTACTCGCTCACGGAGCCGATCTCGACTGGGTACCCGACTACGCGGAAGGCACCCCGCTCGATGCAGCCAGCTCCCTTGGCACCCGCCAGGAGAACATCCTCACCTGGCTACGGGAGCAAGGCGCCAGCTCGGCAAAGCACCCACACGGCGGGCGATAGGCCTTCGGAGTCGGCGGCCTCCTGTCGATACGACCCGGTCGTCGCGAGAAAGCGCAAGTTCGCGAGCCGCAAGTATTCGCCACGAGCAGCAAGCAACGCGATTCCAACCGACAGCCGACGAAGCCCGGCGTTTCCGGCGACCCGAGTTGAGTAGCGAAAGCGTTCGAACCAGGCTCCGTCGGGTCCTCGACTGAGCGCGCCGGGCGCGCCGGTCTCCCACCTATGACAGCTGCTTCGCCGTGAACGCGGTACCCAGCTCGGAGCGCAGTGCCCCGCCTGACCGCGTTCACGTCCGGCGCGCTCGCGACGATTGACCGATGCCGGTTCGAGTGCTGCGGTCCGCTGCCCGTGAGGTTCGTGATGTTCTCCGGGCGGCAACGACTACGCATCGCCGGCTGCGAGACCAGCTCGTGACGATCATCCTGGCGACCGTCGGTATCGACCTGTTGTGCGCGATCGCAGCGTTTCTGCTCGAACGCCACTCGCAGCAGACCGAGGTCAAGACGTTCGGTAGCGCGGTGTTCTGGACAACGACGCAGATGCTGACCGTGTCGTCGCAGCTCAAGAATCCGATCTCGGTCGGCGGACGAATCCTCGACGTGTTCATGGAGATCTATGCGATCTCCGTGATCGCGACGCTGGCCGGCGCATTCGGCAGCTTTCTTCAAAAGCGCGGCCAGGAGATCGACGAGAAGCGTTGACGACCGGCGAGTCCCGTCGGGCGGTCCCGACGGGATCCGTGGGCTTGGTTCTGCACGCCTCAATGGGCCCTGCGGCGTCTGTAGCCGAGTCCGCCGCCGGTGAGCAGCAGGATCACGACGATAATGAGCAGGATCGTGAGCATCGGTCACCTCCTGAGGCTCGGTTGGGTTGGCTCGTCATGATGTGCCTCTAGCGCTTGGTTCGCTTGTGGCCGGCGAGGGTGTGGGCCACCTTGTCCACGGCGTTCTTCGCTGAGCCCTTGGCGTGGTCGACGCGTCCTTCGTTCTTCAGATGTCTGTCTCCGGTCAGTGCGCCGGCGGCTTCCTTGACGCGACCCTTTGCCTTGTCGATGTTCTTGTTGGTCATGAACCCTCCTGATTCGGGGTGGGCTAGGAGCCCGAGTTGGCGTTACCGGTGGAGGCGGCTGAGTAGCCGCGCAATTAGTCCGCCGATGAACAGGTAGACGATCGCGGCGATCCCCCAGTTGACAGCTGTCGCGACGGTGGCGTTGTGGAAGCTGAACATGCCGTCGAACGGACCGGCGAGCGAGCGAGCCCAGTCTTCGATGTGAGAGACGATGCTGCTCGGATTCGCTTTCAACAACACGAGCACGATTCCAACCACGATGATCAGCACGATCACGCTGACAACCACGTGAACGATGCGAGCGAGCAAACCCGCGCCGTTTGCGGACGGGCGGGCACCGGTGCGCCTACGCTGCCGGCGCGGGACTTCGACCGGACGATCGACTGCCGCAGCAGCTCCCGCGGTTCTGGCTCTAAACATGAGAGAAACCTCCTGTTGGTCTTGGTCCCCGGCGAGCAAAGCCCGGCGGGCCGCGAACCCCCGACGGGGATCCACGAGGGCGGAGGTCAATCGGTCGGCTAGTCGCAGCGACGGCAAATGTCAGCTGCAGCGACGGCTGGTCGGCTTGGTCAGCGACCGTCCACCAGACAGCCTACTCCTTTGTGCGGATCGTTGCAAGCTCGCACGGCCAGGTTCAGCCGTCGACAAGTAGACCGTGGAGCGGTCCAAGCAGCGCCATCGAGCGGCGCGAGACGCCTGGGAGCTCTACGAGGCGATGGGTTAGGGGTTCGCCGCGGCGCCGGCGCGCCAGTTGCTCGCCGGCGATGGGCCGCCACATCGCGTCGACGACCTGAGCTGGCTCGCCGGACACCGCCTTCACCGAGCATTCCAGATGCTCGGCCCACAGCCGCAGCCGGGTCTCGCGCGCGAGCCGGGGATCGCAGGTCACGACGTTCATCTCGGTGTCGTTAAAGAACGAGTGCTCGTTGAGGTTCGCCGAGCCAACCGTCAGCCAGGCGTCATCCACGATCCCGATCTTGGCGTGCACGTAAAGAGGGCCGGTGAGCCTCCCACTGCGGGCTGAGATCGTGGTCGCCAGAAAGCGACCGGCGCCGTTGTCGGCGCGGGCCAAGACGCCGAGCTGACCCCGCGTCGTGTCCGCTCCGTTGTTGGGCTTTGCGGGCAGCAACACGACGACGCGAAAGTCTTCGCTCGGCGGCTCGCGAAGCTTGTGCGCAAGGATCTCGACCACCTGTGCCGACCACAGAAACTGGCTCTCGAGATACACGAGCTTTGAAGCCGACCGCAGCGCGCGGGTGTAGGACTCCAAGATCCGAAAGTCACCCCGGGGCAGGAACTCATACACCTTGTCTGGAACGGTGCGTACCACCTGCAGCTCCACCTCGCCCGCGGGCGCTGGCGGCGGCGTCTGCTCGATCTGCTCGCCAGTCACTTCGCGCCAGCGGGCGCAGAAGTGCGCTGACACATCGGCCACCGCGGGGCCACGCACCCGGCTTGAGGCATCGTGCCATCCCAGGCGGCCGCGCATCGGATGATCGCTCGTGTCGAAACGATCGCCGCCGAGCGAGGTCAGGTCGATACCTCCGACGAACGCGACCTCGCCGTCGACGATCACCAGCTTCTCGTGGTGGCAATGCATCGGCCGCTCCCGCGAATCGAGCGCGCACCGCACGCGCGTGCCGCGGACCAGCTCCGCGCGCACACGGCGCACAGCCGCACGCGCCGGCGTGAACACCGGCACCGGCGCCCCCGCCCACAACAGCACCCTGACCTCGACCCGCTCGGCCAGATCACCGAGCAGATCCCGCAGCCCAGACGCCCGATCGTCGCGCGTCAGCCCAAAATCAGTCGCGAGGTGCCACCCGGCGATATGCACATGCGAGCGAGCGCCTGCGAGCGCCTCAGCGATGCACGGTAGCGCCTCCCCACCATCAACCAACACCTCGAGCGCGCCCCCCGAGCGCGGCGGCGGAGCCCCGGTGGCCCACAGCGACCTGTCGCCCGGGGGTGCCAGCTGATCGATCCGGCCAACCCGCTCCAGCCGGCGACGATGGTGCCTACCGATCACGGCCTCGATGCCCTTACCCGCCCACCCATCGACGCGCTCAACCAAGCCACTCGGCATCCGCAGAGCCTACCCGCGACCCCAGAGCGAGACTCGCCGTCAGCGGTACGCGCCCACGGGCCCCGCTCTTGCTCGGCGACGGACGCCAAGCAAGAGGTTTGCCGCCCGGGAGTGCGAGTCGCAGGATGGTGCGTTGCACGCTGCCGAGTTGCTTCAAGGAACCGCCCAGTGGGTGGGGCAGCTCGCAGCGCTCGCGGATCTCGCGCCCGCGACACGCTATCTCCGCGTAGCGGGTGCCTTGGTCTCGTCGGCGACCTCGTCCTCGCTGTCGTGCTCGTGGTGCTTTCGTGACCGTCTCGATGCGCGGGCGTCAACGGCGCGGCGTCAAGCGCCGTAACGAAGCCCGGCACGAACTAGCTGAGGCACACGAGCGAGCGGCCCGGGCAGAGCGCGACCGCGACATCGCCCGGGACCGGTCCGCGAGCCCTCTCAACGCGAAATACATGTCCCGACGAAGGCCTCACGACCGCAAACACGAGGCGGTTCCGCGGAACCGGCTCCCAAACAAAAATCCCGCCCAAGCGGGGCTTTCTTACGCGCCCGGAGAGATTCGAACTCCCGACCTTCGGTTCCGTAGACCGACGCTCTATCCAGCTGAGCTACGGGCGCTTGGGCGATCGATTCTAGCCCTGGCTCAGCGGCGCGGACGGGTGGTCACGCCGACGGTCTCGGTCAGCCAGGCGACCAGCGGGGTGGCCGCCTCGAGCTCCGCCTGGATGCGGTAATCGCACTCGTCGGTGTGCAGCCATGGCTCGAGGGGGTGGCGGCGAAAGACCGTCAGCTCGCGCATCCTCAGGCGATTGAGGCGTGGATGGTCGGGGCGATAGCCGCGTGGCGCTCGCTTCAGCGAGGGCTCGATCGGCGTCAGTCCGGCAGCCTCGGCGCTGGCCAGTGCGCGCTCGAACTCCGCGGCCCGGCGGTCGTCGTCGATCGCGGCTCGAAACCGCTCGAGCTGGTCGGGAGCGGGATGGTGCAACCCAGCGCCGACGAGCAGGCCGTCGAGCGAGAGCTCGAAGTAGTAGCCACCCGAGCCGCCATGCCCGATCGCGACCCCGAACTGCTCCTTGATCGGAGGACCTGGGCGAAACCGGGTGTCGCGGAAGGGACGGAAGAAGTGTGGCTCACCGAGGTGCTTCAGCTTCTCCGTCAGCTCGCGCGCCGGAGTAACTACGTCGGCGTCGTAGCGCGACCGGTTGGCCTTGAACCAGTCGCGGTCGTTGTTGTCTTCGAGTTGCCGGAGGAACTCGACGGCCCGCGGGGGCCACACGTTAGTCCTCGCGGCCTGCGAACCGCGCGACGGTGAAACCGACGAGCGTCGGCACGTGTACCGCAAACACGCAGAGAGACAGCGTCAGCACGACCAGGGCGCCCCCCCGGATGTGATCCTGGAGAAACGCGTACTCGATCATCCCGGCGATGAAGGCATAGCCGAGAAGCGACCATTTGCCTACCTGAAAGAAGCGGTCCCAGCGGAAGTTCCGCACGCGCGAGAGCGCGACGAGATTGAGTGCAAGCAGGAGCGCCGATGCTGCCAGGAGGATCGCCGCGGGCGCGAGCGAGACGTGGCGGGGGAGGTGAGCGGAGAGGTAGATGCCGCCCGCGACGATCAACGCCATCGACGCCATCGCGAGTTGCGTCACGGGTGGTAGACGATCCTCGCTCATCCCGAGGCGAGCCTCGTCATGATCACCAGCGTCGCGATCTGCATCGCTCCGAGGATCCCGGCCGAGTACATGAAGCGCTTCATCAGACGCTCGATCACCTCGGGATTTGGCTGTCGCTTCTTGAGCTCGACCAGCACCGCGATGTTCGCCGGCTCGAGCAGGCCGAGCGCGATCACCGACATCACCCCCACGACGATGAAGCTCGCCACCACCCAGCCGTGGTGGCCGTAGGTGGTCAGCACAGTGCCTTCGTGCACGCCGAGCTGCCACCCGGCGGCGAGCGTCAGCGTGACAACCGTCGGCATGATCAGCAGCATCTTCGGCATCAGCTTGGTGGTGAACTCGACACGTGCCGGTATCGACATGCGCCCCATGATCGGTCCGAGCACCAGACCGAGGAACAGATCGATGACAGTCCAGGCGGCGCCGCTGGCCACGTGCAGGAACATCAGCGGCCACAGCTTGTCGACGGCGATCGCGACGATCAGCAGGACGAGCGCGAAAGCGACCAGCGCGAGTCCAACGCGCGGAACGATCTGGAAGTCCGGACGCGGAAGCGGCCCCACCTCGGGTGGAGCACCTACCTCCAGCGGCTCGCCAACGGACACCCCCACGTCCACCATAGATCGGATCCTAGCGCGCGGGACGCTCCAGCGGCGGATTCTCGGCGCGTCCAGCGGAGGGGGCGGGATTCGAACCCGCGGTCCGGGATCGCCGGACTCCAGTTTTCAAGACTGGCGCATTCGTCCGCTCTGCCACCCCTCCGGGCTGTGCTGGCCGGGATGCTAGCCGCGACCGCGGGGCCCCGCCGAGCGTTTACACTGGCCTGCGACCTCGGGAGAGGTGGCCGAGTGGCTGAAGGCACTCGCCTGCTAAGCGAGTATGGGGTTTATAGCTCCATCGAGGGTTCGAATCCCTCCCTCTCCGCTCGCTGCGCGGTGTCTGAGTGGACCTGCCGATCAAGCAGCGCGCAGTCCGGCGCGCCAATCAGCTGTAGACGAGGGTGAGCTTGCGGGTGGTGTTCTTATGGTGGGCGGGCTTGGCGCCGTCGTGGGCGCTGATGGTGGCCTTCGCGGCGACCCGGTGCGCACGCTTGACGCGTTGGAACAGGGCTGCCGGGAGCTTGAAGCGGAAGGTCTTGCCTTGGCCGGCCTTGAGCTTGAAGTGCGCGAGCACGAGCGTTACCGCGTGGCCCCCGGTGGTGGCCAGCCGTACGGTTCCCACACACGATCCGGTGGTGATCGGTGGGCAGACGATCTGTAGGTAGCCATGTGCGGTGAGCGGCCTTGTCGCCGCGGCTCTCGCCACGCCTGGGTCCCGCGCCGGTCCGGTGGTGGTCGTGATCGTGATTGTGTTGCCTGGGGTCGTGACGCCGCTCTTGGTGAAGCTCGCTGCGCTGTGCCCGATCGTCAAACACGGTGAGAATTCCGAGGTGTCGCCGCTGCTGCCGGTCGTAGTGGCGGTGACCGCTTGGTCGCCAGCGGCGGCATGCGGGAAGCTCATGGTGAAGTTGCCGAACGGGCCCGGAGCGACCACGTTGCTGCCGAGGTAGTGCAGCCCCTGACCAGGTGTCACGCTGTCTTGCGTGCAGGAGCGCTGTGAGTAGAGCTCGACCCGGTAGCTGGCGCCGCCCAGTCCGGGCTGGCGGCCCTTGACCTGCAACCCGCCGGCGCTGCTGACGCTGAACAGCACCGGATAGGGCTGGTAGTCGTTAGGGCCGGGGTGTAGGAAGTTGCTGTACAGGAACGGGCCGCCGCCGAGGTTGATCCCGAGCGTGTTGCCGCTCATCTCGTTCGCGAGGATCAGGTTGCCCGTGCCCCCAAATACAACGACGCCGCCGTCGCCGCCGTTGTCGCGGATCACGTTGTGCTCGATCGTGTTCGAGCTCGACTGCACAACCTGACCGGCGAAGATGTAGTTTCCGACCGCGACCCCGCCGGTGTCGCCCTGCGGTTCGGGGCCCAACGGGACGCCGGCCCGCGTGCTCTCGATCAGGTTCCCTTCGTTGGGATTGCGACCGCCGACCGTGTTGTTGCCGCCGGCCAGAATCACGCCCCAGCGGCCGCCGTGGATGTGGTTGCCCTGCACGACCAAGCCGCCGCCGCCCTCCATGTCGCCGTCGAGGTTGTTTCCAGCATCTGTCCCCGGGGTCCTGGTGCTCCCGCCGAAGACCCCAGCTCCGAGCATCTCGATGTTGCCGACCATCGTGTTGCCCTGCACGGCAGCGCCATCCGACAGGACGCTTCCGCCACCGTTCGGGCCCACGATCAGATTGCCCTCGCCGGGCTGGGCGCCACCAATCGTGTCACCCCTGCCGATCAACTCTAACTCGGTTGACAAAGTCTCCGATTCAGCTGTTTCGTTGGGGAAGTCCTGATTGCGCCGTACCGCCGAGTCGGGAATCAGCAGCTCGCGCTGACCCCCGCGGGCCGGGCCGATCGTGTTGCCCTGGATCGTGTTTGCGCCGTCGCTGGCGCCCCCGTCCCGGCGATCAGGCGTGGCGATTCCCGCGCACACGACGCCGACCACGGCGAGATCCCGCAGCCCGGAGATGACGTTGCCGTGACCGGGTCCGCCGATCAGGTTGTGCTCGCTGGCGAGCAAGATGCCGGCCTGCGCATCAAACGCCTGGCCGGGCTCTGAGAGCTTGCCGGTCGGATCGGTACCGATCAGGTCATCCTGGACGGTGCTCGATCCCTCGAGACCGATCTGCGTTGCGAACGCGTGGATGTCCAGGCCACGAACCGCCGAACCAGCGCCGCCGCTGCCGACCATCAACCCAAACGGTGGTGACGAGCAATCTCCCGCGCCCTGGTCCTGGGTGATGCTGTCCTTCAACTCAACCTCATGGCTTCCGGGCTGCGAGTTCCCGTCGATCACCGCCGGCGCGGAGATCGCCGGCAGCTGTGTTGAAGCATCGGCTGCCGGCACCCGGATGTCAGGAACCTGCCCATCGAACGTGTTGGCGATCCCGTTGAGCGTGGCCGGGATATCGAAGGTGATCGTCGCGCCGCCGAGCTTGTTCGCGACCTCGATCGCCGCGCGCAGCGTGCACGCCGCTGGACCGGTGAGGTTGACGTTGCACACGCCGTTGCTCAGATCGGTTGCGGTGTCATCCTCGTTGCCCGTGCTGTTGACCACCAGCTGGCGCGAGGTATAGATCCAGACTGCCGCGTTGCCGTTCTCATCATCGGGGCCCCCGATGACCGCGGTGGCTGCGTCGGAGGACAGCGCGACGCTCTTCCCGATTTGGGTTGTCGCCCCGGCATCGGCGGGCGAGATCTTCTGCTCTGACCACGCGCCCCCGGAGCGCGAGTAGATCCATGCCGCCCCGCCCTTAGTGGCGACCAGCGGTCCGGGCCCTCCAATCAGGACGGTGTTCCCATCGGAAGAGATCGACACGCTCGCTCCGAACCCGCTGCTGCTGGAGCCCTCGTCGCTGGGCGCGATCTTCTGCTGCTCGCTCCAGGTCCCTCCCGAGCGCGCATAGATCCACGCGGCACCAACGTGGTTGCTGTCGCTGGGCCCCCCGATGACCGCCGTGTCCCCACTTGATGACAACGACACGCCGAACGGAAAAGAGCCCCACGGGTAGCCGCACGGACAAGACGCCGGAGGGGATGGAGGCGGAGGCGGAATCGCATCGGTCGGGGCAATCTTCTGCTGCTCGGTCCAACTGCTCCCCGAACGCGTGTACACCCAGACGGCTCCCCAACACGACGTGGCGCCGGCACAGGCGGGATTCCCGCCGCCGATCATCGCGGTGTCTCCATCCCCTGACAGCGCGACGCTGTAGCTGTTGTCCGTGGTTGGTGGATCGATCTCCTGTTGCTCTGTCCACGTGCTGCCGGAGCGCGTGTACACCCATGCCGCAGTGTTGCCGGGCCCGTTGTCACTGGCGGTTAGTGCCGTGTCGCCATCGGCAGATAGGGCCACTTGGGCACCCACGGGCGTTGAACCTGATGGCTCTGCATCGGTAGGAACAATCTTCTGCTGCTCGGTCCAAGTGGTGCCCGAGCGAACGTACACCCACATCGCACCGGTGCCAGTAGCGCCGAGCGTGTTGTCATAAGGCCCACCGATCACCGCCGTGTTCCCATCCGCCGAGACAGCCACGCTCGAGCCGAACTCGGCGAAGCCGTACTTCCCGGCATCCGTCGGGAAGATCTTCGCCTGCTCCTTCCATGTGCTCCCAGACCGCGCGAAAACCCACACCGCTCCCGTATCCGCAGCGGTCGGATAGTCAAACGGCGCGCCGATCAGCACCGTGCTGCCATCCGAAGACGCGGCAACACTAAAACCCGGGTCGCTCTGGCTGCCGGACTCGTCACCCGGAACGATCTTCTGCTGCTCCACGAACGGGTCGACTCGCACCGGGTAGCGCGCACCCCGATCGTCGACCTCGATCAGGATTCCCCCCTGCCGCAGCGCAAAGCGAGCGGACAGCGCGCGCCCCCGCGCGTCGCTGGCCACCAAACCGCCATAGCGCAGCGAATCCCCGCCACCACGTAACAGGACGCTGCCGCCCTGAAGCCGCGCTCGTACGTTTCCCGTCAGCGATAGTGACAGCGTCAACCGCCGCGAGCCGGCGCGCGGCCGCGACGAGACCGTGAATCCCTGCTCCAACCCCAACGGGCCGTTCGCCCACCACTCGCTCACAGGACCGTGCGCGTAGAACACACGATTCGCAACAACCCGCTGCCCAACCGTCGAAACGCGCTGCAGTCCCGCGCTATCGCCGTACGAGGACAGAGTCACGCTGAAACGCATACGGCCAGAGAAGATCCGCACACCTCGCCCAGCGAACTCCGCCTCGAGCCGCTGCGCTCCGTTGATCGCCCGCAACCCCCTGATCAAATAACCCCCGGTGCCGCGCCCCAACGCCGAGGAGATCGGTCCCTGCGCAGCAACCGGCAGACCCAGCAGCCCGCGTGACCCTCCCGGTCGCGCCGCCGCGCGGACTGACACGACAGGCCAGCCCCCCAGTCGCCGAGCCGCCCCCCACCTACCGGCCGACACAGCCATCACCGCTGGCAGAGCAAGCAAGAACGACAGTGCCACGCCAACCCTCACCGACCAGCCTCGGCGCCGGCGTGACACAACCAAAGCCCCGCCGCCGCCCAACCCGACCTTGTCGATCACGATGCCGATGCCCCCATTCCGTTGGTCGCCCACGACTCCCGACCCAGACGATATCCCACAAACCCCGCAGCGTCCATCACGGCAGACCGCGCCTGCCGCACTCGGGACCGGCCATCAGCGTTCAAGCACGTTGATGTGGAAGCTTTATGGAAGCGCCACGCGGCAGCGTGCGACAACAGAACGGTCGATCGAGGGCTGCCAATCGTCAGAAAGATCGGGGAGCTGGTGACGAATCGCCACAGACGGCAGCACACCCCGCGCGATAAGTGAGCATGGGGGAGAATCCGGCCTTAGCGCCGATCTTGTGACCGACCGGCGGATTGGCTGATCTCGCGCGCGGGCGAAGAAACGTCGCGAAGGACGTGAAGACGAGGGGCCCGGGAAAGACCGACGCGAATTCCGTGTCCGGCACCGGCAGCACCACCATCCACCTGGAGGTGGAGCAGCCGCAGGTGATGATCGATTCGCCCGTGAAGCTCGTGCGTGGATTCCGGTGGCGCCACCAACGGCTCGGGAAAGCTCGACACTGACAGCGCCGGCCGGCACACGTACACCGTCACCGTCACGTCTCAGTGGCCAACAGCCGGCTCTCGCCGCCGGCGCGCCGCCGGGTCTGGACCTCGCGGTTGGCCGCGCGATCCAGCGTGCGAAGTTTGGGGATCGCGGCGAGCGCAGCGGGCAGGGGGACCCACAGGGTGAACAGTTGGTAGGCCGCAACCCCGAGCGTCGCCGTCGCATAGGGCACCGCAGAGCCGTACCACAGCGTGGGCGTGAGCGCCACGATCAACAGCCCGCTGCCGCCGAGCGGCGCGGTGCGCCGGGTGAACAGCATGCCGGTGCCGAACGAGACGATCAGCGAGAGCACGTTCATCCGGAAGCCGAAGGCGGCCGTCGCGGCCCACAGCGCAAACATGTCCCCAGCCCAGAAGAGCGCCATGCCGGCCAGCGCAGGCCCGTGCGCGCGGGGGCGCCTCAGGACCGCGAACACCAGATGGCCGGTGTCGAAGAACATCGCCAGCCGCCCGCGCCAGCCCCCCCGGTTACGCAGCCGGTCGCGATAGCGCTCGGCGATCAAGATCACGACCACGAAGGCGGGCGGGGGGATGATCGCCCACGGCCATGTGAAGTCGGTGCGGGGGATCACCACGCCGGCGGCAAGCGCCGCAATCGCGGCGGGACACACGATGATCGCGAGCATTCCGTACTCGAAGCCGGCCAGAGCACCGGTCCGCACCTTGGCCTCGCGCTTCTCGGCGCCACCCGCGCGCATCGCAAGCTCATCGAGCGCGGTGCCACCCCGGGCCAGAAAGCCTCCGAAGGCGGCAATCACCACCGCCAACAGCGTCCGTGGATCCAGGTCGGGTCCGCCCTCGACCCGCTTGATGCCGCGGTAGGCAAAGTAGTAGCCGCAGAACGAGAGCAGAACCGCGCCGAGGCAGGGCGCGAGCCACCACCAGTCGGCGTGCACCAGTCGCGTCCTGACCGCGCCGAAGCCAGCTACGTACGCCATCCCGATGGTTCCCGCTGCGAACAGCGCCGCGGCGAGCGCGATCAGGCCACTCAGGTGCGGCCAGCGACGGTTCACGTGATGGGTCGAGAACGGGCCGATGACGTTGCACCTCTACCCAATCGGCGGGCGCTGCGATCCCACGGCACGCCTTCGGAGGAACTTCCGGTCAGCGCGCTGCCAAGCTGCGGCGGCCGAGGTTTAGGCCAAGCCCCGCGTACCCGCGGACCATGTGCTCCTCGGCTCGGGCCAGCACCTGCTCGAGCGCGGCGACGAACCGCCGCAGGTCCGCCTCGGAGATCGTCAGCGGCGGCAGCGCCTTGATCACGTTCATGTGATGGCCAGCCACCTGTGTGAGGATCCGGTGTTCACGGAACAGCGGGATCGTCACCATCTGCGCGAACAACCCGGGCTGGCGGCGCTCAGCCGCCTGCCAGAGCAGCTTCGCCGTGCGACCGGACGGTGGGCCCAGCTCGATCGCCCAGATCAGCCCCAGGCCACGAACCTCACGCACGACCGCAAAGCGCTCGATCAGCGGGCGCGTCAACGTGAGCAGCAGCTCCCCGAGGGCGGCGGCACGCTCGAGGAGTCGGTCGTGGTCGAGCACCGCGAGCGTCGCCAGCGCGGCGGCGGCTGCCAGATCGCCGCCGCCGAACGTCGAGCCGTGCACCACCGAGCGCTCCATCGAATCGAACGTCCGATCGAACACGTCGCGGCTCGCCAGCACGGCGCCGACCGGCACGTAGCCACCGGATAGGGCCTTTGAAAGCGTGACCAGGTCAGGCTCGACGCCCCAGTGCTCGAGCGCGAGGAAGCGGCCGGTCCGACCGAGTCCCGTCTGCACCTCGTCGACGATCAGTAGCGTGCCCGCGCGGCGGCATAACTCCTGCGCCCCGCGCAGATAGCCGTCCGGTGCGAGGTAGACACCCTTGCCCTGCACCGGCTCGACGATGAAGCCGGCCACATCGCCGCGGGCGAGCTCGCGCTCGAGTGTCTCCAGGTCGCCGAACGGCACTTCGTCGCACCCCGGCAGGAGCGGCCCGAACCCCTCACGGAACTCCTCGTTGCCGTTTACCGACAGCGACCCGAGCGACAGACCGTGGAAGCCGCGCTCGCAGTAGAGGATTCGGGGCCGCCGAGTGGCAGCGCGGGCGAGCTTGAGCGCGCCCTCGACCGACTCGGTGCCGGAGCTCGTGAGCACGACAGCGTCGAGCGATGCGGGCGCCCGCGCGATCAACTGCTCGGCGAGCGCGCCCGCCAGCGTCGAGACGCCGAGCTGGGGCAGGGTGGGGGTGTCGGCGTCGAGCACACGCCGCAGCTGATCGCGTACGTACGGATGGTTGCGCCCGAGCGCGAACACGCCATAGCCCGACAGCAGGTCGAGATACTCGTTGCCGTCGCGGTCGATCAGGTACGAGCCGCGGCCGTGGGTCCATTCACGGTCGAATCCGAGCGTCCTCACGACCCGTCCGAGCTGACGATTCAAGTGCCGCTGGTTGAGCGCCATCGCGTCGGCGCCGCGAGTCTCGAGTAGCTTCGCGACATCCAGCCGAGGAGGTTGCTCGCTCATTGCCAACATCGAATCAGATCGAGCTGAAGTTGCCCTCCAGGATCAGCTGACCGCAGAGTTAAGATGAAATCGTGCGGCTGATCACGATCCAGGTGTTGAGCGTGTCCGGCGCGCTCGTCTTCGGGGCTGCCGGCTGTGGCTCGAGCTCGAGCTCGTCCCACTCGACAAGCACGCCGGCGACGACCTCCACAGCCGCCGCTTCGAGCGGACGCGCCGCGGTCACCACGGGGCCTGTGCACGCCAAGCTGACCGCTCCGGACCACTCGCCCAAGGTCGGAAAGGGATGGCCGTATTCGGTGCATGTCACCGACGCCCAGGGTCATCCGCTGTCCGGGACGGTCAAGATCGAGTTCGCCTACGGCGGGCAGGTCGTCGGCACCGACCACCCGGCGGTTCACCCGCTCAGAGACGGGGTGTGGCACGACATCCTCACGTTCCCCAAGGAGGCGGTGGGTTATCCGCTGACCTTCCAGGTCGTTGTGCACACGAGCGCCGGCTCGGTCCTGCTCGGCTGGCCGGTGATGGTTCACCCATGAGACGTCGTGTGTCAACCCCCGAGCGAGATAGCGGATGTCGGCTTGTCGTCAAGCGCTTCGCGATCGGCCCGTTGGGCCGCGCTGCGGGTGACGGCGGCGCCGAGCATCCGCTGGGTGGCAGCGAGGTCGGGGCGGGGCCCCGAGGGGGTCGGGATCGTGACTGTGCAGTGCTGTTGCAGGGCGCGATGGCGGGCCGGGTTGTAGGGGACGCGGTCTTGCCAGC
>Ga0209810_1000285_pt1 | contig 130741 bp, 156 predicted proteins | sample Coa_R1_7_FD_187159 | JGI IMG/M metagenome (GOLD analysis project Ga0209810, IMG submission 187159) | Surface soil microbial communities from Centralia Pennsylvania, which are recovering from an underground coalmine fire - Coalmine... | ecosystem: Environmental > Terrestrial > Soil >...
GCTTCCGTCGCGGCCGCTCCATAACCTCCACCACCACGGGCCTCCTTCTCGAGCTTGGGTCGACAACCGCAAGCTCGCGGGAGGCCCGGACGGATCAGACCCGTCTCACACGTGTGTGGTCGTCACAGCTAGCTAGCCGCGGGCGAGCGCGAGCTGCTCGAGCGCCTCCCGGCGCGACGAGACGCCGAGCTTGCGCGTGAGGCTCTTGACGTGGGAGCGGACGGTGTGCTCGGAGATGAAGAGCCGGCGGGCGATCTCGTCGGTGCCGTGGTGCTCGTCGAGGAGCAGGAGCACCTCGAGCTCGCGGGCCGATAGGACCGACGCGATGCTGTCGGGCACGCCCGAGCCGCGTCCGCCCGTGCGTACCTGGTCGAGCAAGCGCCGCGCCACCGGTCCGGACAGGGCTGCGTCGCCGTGGACGACTCCCTCGAGGAACTCCGCGATCCTGTCGGGCGACTCGGTCTTGAGCAGATAGCCTGCGGCGCCGCCGCGGATCGCCGCGAGCAGGTTCTCCTCGGTCCCCGAGGCCGTGAGGACGACGACCTCGCAGCCGGGCGCCGCCTCGCGCAGGCGCGGTAGCGCAGAGAGGCCGTCGAGGCCCGGCATCAGGAGGTCGAGGAGGACGAGGTCGGGCTGGGTCTCGGCCGCCGCCGCGACGGCCTCCTCGCCGTCGGCTGCGATCCCGGCGAGCTCGAAGCCGTGCGACCGCAGCAGAGCGGCGAGCGCGTCGCGCGTGAGGGGGTGGTCGTCGACGACGAGGACCCGGGCAGCCATGTGCTCCTTATCGGCAGGGGTGCTTCTGCCGACAAGACCCGTATGAGACGGCAGCGCACCGAGCTGCAGGCCTGGCTGTGGGGCGAGGTCGTCCTCTGCCTGTTGCTCGCGGCGAGCCTCGCCCTCCTGCTCACGTTCCCGACGCTCCGAACGCAGTACGACCTGCCGCAGCTGCTGCTCGTGCTCGAGACGGTCATGGCGCTCGCCGGCATCCTCGTCGCGCTTCTCGCCGGCGCGCGCTTCTCCGTCGTCGGCTCGCGCACCGACCTGCTGCTCGCCGCCGGCTTCCTGATCTGGTCTCTGTCGATGGCGGCGTTCGCGATCATCCCGGCGCTCGACGGCGCCTCGCTCGACCGCGCGGACGGCTGGGCCGCGCTCGCGGGAGGGATCGCCGGCCAGGGCCTCATCGCTCTCGCCCCGTTCGTCGGCGGCCGCAGCGGCGCGCGGGATCGGGCGCTGCGCGACGCCGTTCTCGCGGCGGCGGTCGCGCTCGCCGCCGTCTGGGTCCTCCTGCGTGCGCACGGCGGCTCGCTGCCTGCGCTGACCGCCCTTCCCGGGGCCGGCGGGGTGCCGCCCGGGCTCGCCTCCGCGCTCGCCGTCCAGGCCCTCCTCAACCTGCTCGCCGTCGTCGGCTGGGGCCGGCTGTTGGTCAAGACGCGTGACGATCTCGCCCAGTGGCTGGCGCTCGGCTTCACGCTCCAGCTCTTTGCGGCGCTCCATCTCGTGCTCGCGCCGCCGCGCGGGACGATGTACGTCGCCGCCGGCGACTATCTGCGCCTGCTCGCCTTCGGCGTGATGCTCGTCGGCGCCTGGCGGGCGATCCGCTCGGCCGAGATCGGGCGCGCCGTGGCGGAGGAGCGCGCCCGCGTGGCGCGGGAGATCCACGACGGCCTCGCGCAGTACCTCTTCGCCGTCTCGACCCATGCTCAGATGCTCGAGGCGGGGACGCCGGTCGAGGAGGTGGGGCCGCAGCTCAAGCAGGCGGCGGCGCTCGCGCAGCAGGAGGCGCGTTTCGCGATCCTCGCGCTCTCGTCGGCGAGCGGGACCGCGCCGTTCGACTCCGCGCTGCGCCGCTACGTCGAGTTCCTGACCGCGGACGGCGATCTCGCGGTCGACCTCGAGATCGACCCCCACATCCGCCTCGCTCCGGACGAGCAGATCGAGATCTTCCGCATCGTGCAGGAGGGGCTGGGGAATGTCCGCCGCCATGCGAACGCGACGCGCGCAGAGGTCGTCATCGGCAGGCGTGCCTCCGGGGAGCGGTTCGTCTCGGTGGAGGACGACGGCGAGGGGTTCCCCCCGGGCGCCGAGACCACCGGGCAGGGCCTGCGCAACATGCGCGACCGTGCCGCCTCGATCGAAGGCGGCCTCGACATCCGCAGCACGCCGGGCCTCGGCACCGCGCTCGAGGTCGTTCTGCGGGCGTAAGTCGCGCTTTGCGACGGCCGCTGGCCGCGCTTAGAGTCCCGGCAAGGTGGGTCGGTTGTTCGTCTCGTCGCTCGTCCTGGCGCTGTGCTGTGCGCTCGCCGCAGGCGCGGCTGCGGCGAAGAGGCGGCCGCTCCAGCACGTGACGATCTTCTCCGACTCGGTGGGGGCGGCGCTGAGCTGGGATTCGACGGCGAGACGGATCGCCGAGCGGGGGGACCGCGTTCTGTTCGAGCTCCATCCGTGCGGGCGGCTCGTCCAACCGGGCTGTCTCACCAGCGATCCGCCGCCGAGCGTCCTCGCCACGGTGCGCACCCTCGGTCGGAGGATCGGTCCGAACGTGGTCGTCTTCATCGGCTACAACGACGATCCTGCGACGTACCGGCGCGGCATCCCGCTCGTCATGCGGGCGCTGCGCAACCGCGGCGCCAAGCACGTCCTCTGGCTCACCCTCCGCGCCGTGAACAGGCAGTACGTCGACACGAACCATGCGATCTACGCGGCGGAGCAGAAGTGGCGGCCGCTGATGACCGTGCTCGACTGGAACCACTATTCCGCGACGCACACCTCGTGGTACGCCGCGGACGGGATCCACATGAGCGGCGCGGGCGCGGTCGCGTTCGCCACCTATCTCCACCAGTCGCTCAAGCGGCTCCACCTGACCGGACCGCTGCCGGGGAGCCAGTAGGACCCCTCTCATGGAGAAGCCCCGCGGAGCGGGGCTTCTCGGTAGCAGGCCTGTAAGCCGGAGTCTCGTCACGAGTTTCGGAGCAGCGTCCTTCGGCCTGCCGAAAGGATTGACATGCGCCAGGAGCTCGCCGACTTTCTCGACTACTGCCGGATCGAACGGCGGCTCGCGCCGCTCACGTGCTCGGCCTACGAGCGCGATGTCGGTACATGCGTCGCCTTCCTCGAGCGTGAGGGACTCGTCACGGTTGGCGAGGTTCGAGCACTCCACCTCCGCCGCTTTCTCGCCGAGGAGTCCGTGCGGCGGCCGGCTCCGTCGAGCCAGGCGCGAACCCTCGCCGCCCTTAAGTGCTTCTTCCGCTTCCTCGAGGAGAACGAGCAGATCGACCGCGACCCGGCGCGCGTTCTGCGGACACCGAAGAAGCGCGAGGCGCTCCCCGACGTCCTCGACCGGCGCGAGCTCGCGCGCCTGCTCGACGCGGCCGGGCGCGACGACGTCTGGAAGCGAAAGCATGACGGTAAGCGCGAGCGCGACCGGCTCCTGCTCGCGCTCTTCGCCTACGCCGGACTGCGGCGGAGCGAGCTGCTCGGGCTCGACTGGCAGGACGTCGACCTCGAGCGACGCCTGCTGAAGATCCGGCGTGCCAAGGGCGGCCGGCAGCGGATCGTGCCGATCCACCCCGCGCTCGAGGCGCTCTTCGTCGACTACCTGCGGGTCCGCGCCGGCGATCCCGAACCGGCGCTCTTCGTCGGCGTACAGGGAAAGCGGCTCTCGCAGACGATCTTGACGCAGACGTTCCTCCGCTACGCGCGCGCCGCAGGCGTCAACGAGCGCAAGCACGTCACGCCGCACACGCTTCGCCACGTCTTCGCGTCTGAGCTTCTGCGCGCCGGCGCGAACCTCCGTCAGATCCAGGAGCTGCTCGGCCACAAGCATCTCGACTCGACCCAGCGGTACACACGCGTCACCGGCCATGAGCTCCGAGGCGCCGTGAAGCGGCTCCGCTTCCCAGTCGCGGATTGCTAGCGACGGCTCCGTCATTACGAGGGCTGATCAGCTGTCGTCCGAGGACGCGCCCAGTCGCGCGAAGCCGCATGGCTCCGAGGGATTCACGCCGCGGCGATGGCGGCCGAAGACCCCAAATGACAGAGGCGTAGACCCCGCGTAGACCCCGCCTCAAGCTGCGATGTCACCGTCGGCGGGCCGAGGATGACATCGAGTTCCGGAATAAAGCCCCCGAGCACTGCCCCCTCCCGGTCGCACGGTCGTGGTCCAATGTGGCACGTCGTCTCAGCGCTTCGCGATCACGATGCTATGGCTTCGCGTGAGAGGAGCCGTTGGGAACGGAGACGGTGCCGATGTTGGGCGTGACACTGCCCGGCTGCGCGCCTCCATAGACCTTGATGATCCCTGGGCCGTAGATCGCGTCGAGCGCCGACTGTGCGGCCTGCACATTGTGACCGTGCACCCCGACCGCGAGGTAGCCGTCCGGCGTCGGAGCAGCACTTTCGATGTCGATACCTTCGGCTTGAAGCTTTCGCAACGGGAGTGAGTTCTCCACTTTGCGTAGTTCGCTGAGCGGATGCGCGGCATTGTTTTGGACGATCACATACGTTCCGGGATGCTTCGCTTGAAGCTGGTCGATCACTGACTGAGGAGCGTTCGCCAGGTAGAGATCTACCTTGTCCGCGCCGTCGTTGACGCTGGCCAACGTCAGGTACTGGCCCGCGATGTCCCCGGCGTCAGCGGCCGCCGTATCGAGAGCAGGCTGGTCCGGCGGGGACGTGTCCCAAAGGCTGACAAGGCCGTCCACCGCACGAGAACCGAGGCTTGCCCCGCCGATGGGCACAAGAGCGAGCGCCACAACCACGACAACTACGGCGATCAAGACGGGCCTTGCGCCCGAGCCCACCTGCCAACGCCGACGCGAGAAGCGAAGGGGATGGGTCGCCACCTGATTGGCGCGAAGCGCCGCGAGCAGGTCATCAGCGCGCTCAGCGGCAACCTCACGCAGCGACCCTGGCTCTACCGGGTTCGCCAGCGCCAGGAGCTTGATCGGGTCAGAGACGGTAGTCATCGTGCTTCTCCTTTTGGGACGGGCGAGCGGTCTGGGGCAGCCGACGCCTGAGCCGCGTCTCGTTCGAGAGCGGCTCGTAACCGACGGCGTGCGCGATGAAGGCGAACCGAGAACCCTGTCTGCGTAAGTCCGAGAACCGCTGCGGCCTCGCGCGGAGCCAGACCCTCCCAGGCAACTAGCAACAGCGCCTCTTGGTCGCGCTCGGAGAGCTGACGCAGGGCTTCGCCGAGGCGGAGATCGGCCACATGGATTGGCGTGATCGGTTCGACGGTTTGGTAGAGGCGGTCGCGGAGTCTGCTCCGCCTCCGAGTTGAGCGCCGGTGGGTTGAGAGCACGCGCCGAGCAACTCCCAGCAGCCAGGGCAGCGGCTCCCGTGGGATCTGCTCCGCCTTCCGCCAAGCGATGGCGAAGGTCTCCGCTGCGACATCGTCGGCGACCTCAGCCGGTGCTCGGCGACGCGCGAAAGCGAGCACGGCCTCGTAGTGCTCACGAAAGATCGCCTCCAGGCGGTCGCTGTTGCTTGGCTCGGTCAATTGGGGTCCTCTCTACAACAAGAATGGCCGCCTCGCACCGATTTCTTTCAGCAAACCCGGGATCTGAGCCGCCGCCTGCGCGAACGACAGACTGACAGTCGTCACGCCCGAACATGGCGAGACGCAGATGCATCCCGATGCTCGCGTTGCCCTCTCGAGACAGGCCGCACTTCAAAGTGCATCTGTGTCTCGCTGGCTATCCGTCCTGAAAGACGCTCGGAACGAAGACTCGGCGATGGCTCAGCGTTCGAGGCCGAGGCTGCGAGTCGGGGCGAGTTGCCGCTCGAGCTCCATCAGGCGGCGGAGCCGAAGGAGGCGGTCGCCGTCAGCTTCGCGGCCGCTCGCGTCGAGCATGTGCACGCAGTCGACTACGGAAGCGACGGCAGGGCGAAGCCCGCGGCCGAGGTTCTCACGGCCGGCACGGATCCGGAGGTCGTCGTAGCCGCGAGTGCCCCACGGCTCGGGCACGATCCGGAGCTCACCGGCATGCGTCTCCGCCGTCACGGGCTCCCGCGACGCCAACTGCTCTCCGAGCCCTGCTTCGTCGACGCCGAGGTCAGCGAGCGCGCGTTTGAGGCGCCGAAGATTCTCGTCACGCAACGACGGGGCGATGTCGAGCCCATCCGTGACCTCGCCGGATCCATGGACGACGCGTGCGAAGCCGCCGATGATCACGTAGCTGACGCGCTCGCGGTCGAGCGCTGCCAGCAGCTCGTACGGGTCGAATTGGGGCGGGCTGGTCATCGCTCGCCTTCGAGCTTCTCGAGCAGCACCTGGACGCGTTGCTGTGGCGCCTGCTGCACGCTCGTCTTGAGCGCGGCGTCGAGCTCGGGCGTGGCCGCGGGCTCAATGATGGCGACGTCAAGCGTGTAGCCGCAGGCCTCGACGGCGGCGGTGAGGTTGGCGAAGCTCGGCTCCTGCCCGCCGGTCTCCCAGCGTGCGACCTGAGCCCGCTCGCGTCCCAGCCGCGAGGCGAGCTCGGTCTGCGTCAGTCCGGCCTTCAGACGCGCCTCGCGGATGATCTGAGCCGCCGTCATCGCGCCGCCGATTCTACCTCCGTGTTGGCTCTAGCGCGCGTGCTTGATAAGTTACGCATCCTCGATGAAGCCCTCGCCGCGGCAGCTCTCGCTCTTCGAGCTCGATGCCGGCGACTCGCCCGGCCGGACAGCCGAGGACCCAGCTCCGCCGCCGCCGGCAGCACCAGCCCCTCGGCTCGCGGAAGCCGCGGACAACAATGACGTGGCGGCCGTACTCGCGGGGCTTCTCCGAGAGCTGAGGAAGACACCGCCGAGCGCGCCCGTCCCGGACCTACAGCGTGCACGGGACGACTGGCTGCGCCGACTCCGGGCGGCGAAGCGGAGCGAGAGCGCGGTCACCGCCTACCGGATCGCGATCGACGACCTGCTCGCCTGGTGCGGCGATCGCGACCGCAGCGTCTTCGACGAGGCGACGATCGTCGACTATCTGGCCGACTATCAGCGGCGCGCCTGCCCCGCGCCGGCGACCTACTACCGCCGTTTCGGACTCTTGCGCCGCTTCGTGCGCTGGCTGAGCCGGCGAAGTGGCACACCCGATCCGTTCCTCGACCTCGAGGCGCCATCAAAGCCGCAGCAGGAGGCGGACTGGCTGACTGAGCACGAGTTCGCGCGGCTCCTAACCGCCGCCGAGCACCCGCCTCGGAGACGCACGGGCCTCGCGGAGCGCGACCGGCTCGTCCTGCTCACACTCGTCCAGACGGGTCTACGCCGGGCCGAGCTGATCGCGCTCGACTGGGCCGACCTCGAGCTCGACGGGCCGCGCCCGTCGCTGCTCGTCCGCTGCGGCAAGGGCGGCAAGCCGCGCCGGCAGCCGCTCGCACCGTCGCTCGCCCACGAGCTCGCGCTCCTCCGCGCTGAACGGGACGCGGCCGCTGACGCGCCGGTCTTCTGCGGGCTCGAGGGAAAGCGACTGCAGCCGACGATCCTCGCCGGGGTCATCCGCCGCGCAGCCGGCCGAGCCTCGATCGAGAAGCGCGTCACCGCCCACACGCTCCGCCACACCGCCGCCACGTGGTTGCGCCAACAGACCGGCGATGCCCGTCTTGTCGCCGCCTACCTCGGGCACTCAGACCTCTCCACCGTCAGCAGGTACGCGCACGTCGCGGCGGACGAGCTACACGATGCCGCCGCAGCGCTGGCGGAACGCGCGGCGATGCCGACGGCAGCGTGAGCCCGCCTCAGGCGAGGGTGAGATCGAGCAGTTCGAGCGCCGTACGCAGGTCAGGATCGTCCGCTGCGATCGCCGCAGAGGTCGTCGCGACGAGCGGGACCTCACCGTCAGGAGCGGACTCGAAGACCGCCCAGTTCAGGAAGTCGTCGCCGAGCCGCGAGCGGTAGCGGATGCCGGCGAAGGAGCCCTGCTCGTAGACGTAGCGCGAGACCTGCTGCGTGAAGGCTCGCGGTGCGCGGAGCCGGATCGTCGCCGCGTCGATCTCGTCGAGGCCGTGGTGAATCGCGCTCGCGGCGAGCGCCGCTCGGAGCGTGGCGAGCGAGGCGGAGTCGCCGACGTCGACGAAGCGTCCCTCGACGGTCGCCTCGCCGATCAGGCGCCCTTCAAGCCACGTTCCCGGCACGCCTGCCAGCGGCTCGTCGTCCCCTTCGATCCGTTCGAGCTCGGCGAGCACCTCGAGGTCTGGCCGGAAGCGGGCGAGCGTCTCGAGGAACGCTCCAAGCCGCTGCGACGACGCATAGAGGACGCGGTAGCTCCCGTGCGGATCGTCGTAGCGGTTGCCGAAGGTGCCGTCGGGTGCGGCGTACGACCAGTCCGGCCACACCCACGGATCCGGATCCCTGCCGAGCCGGTAGAGCGGTCCGTCGGGCTCGACGGACGCAAGCCCGTTGCTCATCCGCCGACGAGGAAGGCGCGCTCGGCGCCGATGACCTCCGGCCCGACCTCGTCGAGGTCGCCCTCGCGAAGCAGCCGCGCCGGCGAGCGGTCGTCGAGCTGCGGGTTCAGCCCCTGGAACCAGGCGCGCGCAACTTCGGCGCCGTCGACGTCGGCGATCGCGCCTGCCACGTGGAAGGAAAGCCGGAGCCGACGCTGCACCGCCTCGCTCGGCTCGCGAGCACCCTCGGCCCACTCGTTCACTGCGCGCGTCTCCTTCACCGAGCCGAGGTAGGCGCAGAGCTTCAGGCCCAGGATCTCGCGCAGTGCGGAGACGACCTCCGGGAAGCTGGCACGGACCGACCGGGTCTGAGCTGCGTAGTCGGGTCTAGCGGCGGGGCTGACTGCCATTGGCACACCTCCTTGTTGGCCGAATCATGCCACAGGTAAGATCCCGCGTCAATCACAGTTTAAATCACAACACTAATACCGAGTCTTGAGTGCGTTCGCCGCCACTGCTAGCCTCGATTTCGCGGGGCGGGACGAAGCCGGTGCGAACCCGGGCGCCCGCGCCGAGCGGTTCCAGAGAGACCGCCGAAGGGCTGCCTGAGCGAAACCACGACGAGTTCCGGGGAACACGACCTAATAGGAAAAGCCCCGTTTCCGAGGCTTTTCCCGTAGCAGGCCTGTAAGCCGGATTCTGTCGAGGGTGGCCATCCATCTGTGCAGCTACCCGGCTCCTCGGCGGGCCGCGTCGGGGGAGCCTGTTCGCCTTGCACCGGACGGGGTTTGGCCAGCCGGCCCTGTCGCCAGGGCCGCTGGTGGGCTCTTGCCCCACCGTTTCACCCTTACCGGCCGCGACTCCGGAGATCCGCGACCGGCGGTCTGTTTTCTGTGCCACTTTCCGTCGGCTTTCGCCGCCTCCCTCTCGGGAGCGTCCTGCCCTGCGGTGTCCGGACTTTCCTCGACGTCTCGAGAGACGCCGCGGTCACCCGGCCTGCAGGCCGGATTGTACCCCGGTTTCGGCGCCGTCGAGGCGGCCGTGCAGGCGCATCGAGCACTCGGGACAGCGCACGACGGTCCCCTCGTGGAGGACGAACTCGCCGCAGACCGGGCACTCGAGGGACGCACCGCGCAGCACCGCGAGGAGCTCCTGCTCGAGTGTCCGGTGGAGGGGGGCGATGCCGCTCACAGCTCCCGAAAGACCCCCACGACCTTGCCGAGGATCTCGACGTAGGGCGCATAGATCGGCTGGAGGGCGGAGTTCTCGGGCTGCAGCCGGATGCGGCCCTCCTCGCGGAAGAAGCGCTTCACCGTCGCCTCGTCGGCCGTCTCGTCGTCGCCGGCGAGCGCGACGACGATCTCGCCGTTGCGGGCGTCGCGTGTGCGCTGCACGACGACGACGTCGCCGTCGAGGATCCCGGCCTCGATCATCGAGTCGCCCTTGACGCGCAGCAGGAAGTCGCCGTGCAGCCCCTCGGGCACCGCGATCTCGTCCTCGACGTTCTCCTCCGCGAGCAACGGCCCGCCGGCGGCGATCTGGCCGAGAAGCGGCAGCTTCGGCAGCTCGGCGGTGACCGTCTCGGCCTCCCGCCCGCGGCCGACGAGCTCGAGCGCTCTCGGCTTCGTCGGGTCGCGACGCAGCAGACCCGCACGCTCGAGGTTCGCGAGGTGGGCGTGGACGGTGGACGGCGAGGCCAGGCCGACCGCGGTCCCGATCTCGCGCACCGTGGGCGGATATCCGTGGCGGTCGACGTAGTCGACGAGGAAGCTCCAGATCTCGCGCTGGCGGCCGGTCAACTCGGCTGTCGTCTGCATCTCACGCTCCGGGGTCGGGGACGGTGACGAACACGTGTTCGACGGCAGGGTACGCACTCCTCCGGACGGCGTCAACGGAGCGGCAGACGAACGGGTCGCCCGGCGGCGACCCGAATGCGCTGGAGAGGACTTGAACCTCCACGGCCTGTTAAGGCCACTAGGCCCTCAACCTAGCGCGTCTACCAATTCCGCCACCAGCGCGAGAGCCCGCGCAGTGTAGCGGCCTCGGCTCCGCTACTTCAGGTAGTGAAACAGCGCGATGCTGTTGGCGAAGAAGAGCACCGCGAGCACCACGGTGACCCGCGTCAGATTCCGCTCGACGATGTGCGTGCCGCCCTGGGACGCCGGGGTGAAGCCCATCCCGCCCATGCCCGCGTCGCGGCCGGAGTGCATGAGGACGAGCGACGTCAGGGCGACGACGATGAGGACCTGCGTGACCGCGAGGAACGTGAGCACGGCGTCAGGGTAGCCGCCGCTGCGTCACTTCGACGATCGCTGCCACGAGCTCCGAGGCGATGCGGTCCTTCGTCACGTAGCCGGACGCACCCGCCTCGCGCGAGCGGTCGACGTCGGCCCGCGAGTTCGACCCGGTGAGCATGAGGACGCGCGTGTCCTCGCTCTCGGCCCGGATCTCGCGCGTCGCCTCGAAGCCGTCGAGCACCGGCATGCTCACGTCCATGAGCACGAGATCCGGGCCGAGCCTGCGCGCGAGCTCGACCGCCTCCCCGCCGTCGCTTGCCTGGCCCACGACCTCGATCCGGTCGTCGGCGGTGAGGATCGCCTCGAGGGCCTCGGCGAAGAGCCGGTGGTCGTCCGCGATCAGGACGCGGAGCGGCTTCGGCTTCTTCGCGCGGCCACGCATCCGTTCATCCTGCCCTGTTAGCTTCGATTTGTGGAGGACGACGTCCGAGAGCGGATCCAGAAGCTGCTCGTCACCGGCGACAACCGGCTGAAACAGGGCGTCGACCCCGCGAGGGCGCGGCAGAGCTGGGAGCAGGCCCTCGCGCTGGCCCGGGAGGCCGGGCTGGAGGAGCGGATCCGGCCGCTCGTCGAGGTCAGGCTCGCGGACCTCGGGCAGCGCTCGTGACGGAACGATGGCTTGCCGGCCGGACCGTCCGTGCTCGGGCCGTTACGAGCTCGAAACCGCGCGACAGAGGATCGCCTCGATCCGCTCGGCCTGGCGGCGGACGTCGTGCTCCTCCGTCGCCTCGCGGGCAGCCGGGTTCGGGCACGGAAGCGCGGCCGCCTGCTCGAGCCCGTGCACGAGAGAGGCGACGTCGAGGGGGTCGACGAGGACGCCGGCCTCGGGCGGGACGAACTCGGGTGGCCCGCCGATCCGCGTCGCCACGACGGAGCGGCCGCAGGCCATGGCCTCGAGCAGCGCCTGGCCGAGGGGCTCGACGAGGCTCGGCTGGGCGAGGACGCGGCACTCGGCGAGCAGGCGCGGGACCTCGTCGTGCGGGACGCGGCCCAGCAGGTGCACGCGCTCGCGTCCCTCGAGCTGCGGCCGGAGCGGACCCTCGCCGGCGAAGGTGAGCGTCCCCTCCCTCAGACGCGCAAAGGCGTCGGCGAGCCGGAGCACGTTCTTGCGCTCGTCGAGCGAGCCGACGCAGAGGAAGGCGGGAGGCCCACTCGGCGGCCCGGTCACGGCGAAGCGCTCGCGGTCGACGCCGTTCGAGACGACCTCCACTTTCCCGCGGGCCTCCGGCAGCTTCGTCTCGAGCTCTCGTTGCAGGTACCCGGAGACGCAGATCACTGCAGCCGCGCGCCGCACGACGAGCCGGGTGGCCGCCGCGACGCCCGGCAGCGCGCCGATGTTCCGGACGTCGCGCCCGTGGGCGGTGACGACGAGGGGTGACCGTCCGCCGAGGGCCGCGATCAGGCCGGCGGGGACGAGGAAGTGCGCGTACACCACGTCGGGCCGTGTTGCGGCGAGCGTCCGCCGCGCCAACGTCAGGTAGCGGAGCTTCCTGCCGGCCCGCGTGTCGAGGACGGCGCGCTCGACCTCGTGACCGCGCGCGACGAGCTCCCGCTCGACCTGCGCGACGAACGTCCCGAGGTCCGGCGCGGCGGGCCCCGGATACATCTGCGAGACGAGGAGGATGCGCACGGGGCCAGCCTACGCGGGCCCCGTGCGCGAGCGGTCAAGCCGCGGCGGCGCTGCGAACCGCCTCGACGACGAAGTCGGAGCGGCCCTCGAAGAGCAGGTCGAGCAGGCGGGTGGCGCCGAGCATCCCGGCGGGACGCCGCAGCAGCGCCAGGAGGCGTGTCTCGTCGAGACCGACGGCGCGGGCGGCCTTGACGGCCTCCCGGACGCCTGCCGGGATGGAGCCGCCCGGGCCGAACTGCCAGGCCGGATAGAGCCACTCGTCCCGGTCACGGACGGCGAAGAGCTCGCCGCGGTCGCGGAGTTGCTCGATCTCCCGCGGGTTGACGCCGAGCCGGCTCGAGAGCCAGGAGCCGGGGAGCGGTGTGGTGAGCGTGTCGTGCATGTGTGGATCTCCTTCGCTTCTCGTCAGGCGGGGCTCACGCGCGCCACCCTCAGCACGAGGCCGAGGGCGGCGAACGCGAGGACGACGACGACCAGGGCGCCGAGGAAGAGCCGGCGGCGCATCAGATCGACGCGGCGACCGCAGGCGCCGTGGGCTGTGCGGGGACGTAGACGGGCCGGTAGCCCAGGGCGCGGCCGAGCGGGCTGCCGAGGGCCAGCCCGATCCGCTGCACGACGGCGGGCGGGAAGGGGAGGCGGACCGTGTCGAAGTGGGCGTTCGCGATCACCGCCAGCCGCAGCGGGTTCGGCATCCCCTTGCCGTTCGTCTTGCCGTCGGCGGCGAGCGCAAACATCGTCTCCAGCAGCGCCTCGAACTGCAGTGCCGGGCGCACCTCGCAGACGAAGTGGGCCTCCTCCTCGCCCGCGTTCCAGAACCGGTGCGGCGTGCCGGCGGGAACCGTCAACCTCTGGCCGGGGCCTGCCACCAGCTTCTTGCGGCCGATCCGGAAGCCGACGCTGCCGCGCAGAACCTCGAACCGCTCCTCCTGGCTCGGATGCACGTGCGCGGCGGCGACGAACCCGTTCGGCTGCACGAACGTCTCGATCACGACGGCCTGGCCGTTCGTCTCACGGCTCGTCTGCCGGAAGACGATGCGCTCGCCGGTCACGGGGTTGTGGATCGTGTCTCCTGCGTGGATCATGTGGCTGCTCCTTTGTGTCGTTCGGGGTAGGAGCACCATCGAGGCGGGCGCTTAATTTCTGCTTGAGGCCCGCTTGGGAGGGGGTTGTGGCGAGGATCGAGTTCCGCGTCCTGGGATCGGTCGGGGCGGTCGGCGACGACGGCCCCCTGGCGCTGGGAGCGCCGAAGCAGCGCGCCCTGCTCGCGCTGCTGCTCCTCGACGCGAACGCGGTCGTGCCGCGGGATCGGCTGGTCGACGCGCTCTGGGGGGCCGAGCCTCCCCGCTCGGCCGTCTCCTCGCTGCAGGTTTACGTCCACGGCCTGCGGCGGGCGCTGGGCGCCGAGCGCATCGAGCGGCACGGGTCGGGCTATCGGCTGCAGCTCGATCCGGCCGAGCTCGACCTCAGCCGCTTCGAGCGCCTCGTCGACGGCGCAGCCGCGGCGCTCGGCGCGAGGCGGGCGGCGGCAGCGGCGGACGACCTGCAGCGCGCGCTCGCGCTCTGGACGGGCCCGCCGCTCGCCGACCTCGCGGGCGAGCCCGTGCACGAGGCGGAGGCGGCGCAGCTCGAGGAACGGCGCCTGCGGGCGCTCGAGCTCCTCCACGACGCCGAGCTCGCGCTCGGCCGCCACGACGAGCTCGCCCCGGAGCTCGAGCGGCTGATCGCGGCCGAGCCGTACCGTGAGCGGTTCCGCGCCCAGCACGCGCTCGCGCTCTACCGGTCGGGCCGACAGGTAGACGCGCTCGCCGCGTGCCGGGCCGCCCGCGAGCTGCTCGTCGAGGAGCTCGGCGTCGATCCCGGCCCCGAGCTGCAGGAGCTCGAGCGCCGGATCCTGCGGCACGACCCCACGCTCGCCGCTCCGGACGCGCCCGCGCCGGCTCGGCTGCGCCTGCCGACGCCGCCGACGCCGCTCGTGGGCCGCCGCCTGGAGGTCGCCGCCGTCTCGGCGCTCCTGCGGCGGGACGACGTGCGCCTCCTCACCCTGACGGGGCCGGGCGGCGCCGGCAAGACGCGCCTCGCGGTCGCCGTCGCCGCGGAGCTCGGGCCGGAGCTCCGCGACGGCGCCGTCTTCGTCGACCTCGCTCCCGTGCATGACCCGGCGCTGCTCGGATCGGCGCTCGCCCAGGCGCTCGGGGCGAGCGAGACGGCCGAAGGCGTGGAGGAGGGCCTCGCAACGCATCTCGCCGACCGGAGCATGCTCGTTCTCCTCGACAACCTCGAGCAGCTCGTCCCCGACGTCGAGCTCGTCTCCCGGCTCCTGGCGCGCTCGCCGCGGCTGCTCGTGCTCGCGACGAGCCGTACGCCTCTGCGGCTCGCAGGGGAGCACGAGTATCCGGTGCCGCCGCTCGCCCTTCCCGACCCGACGGCCGGCGCGGACTTCGAGCAGCTCGCGGCGAACGACGCCGTGCGCCTCTTCTCGGCCCGGGCCGCCGCCGTCGACCCGGAGTTCCAGCTCGACGAGACGAACGTCGGCACCGTCGCCGAGGTGTGCGCCAGGCTCGACGGCCTGCCGCTGGCGATCGAGCTGGCCGCGGCCCGCTCGAAGCTCCTGCCTCCGGGGACGATGGTGCGGCGGCTCGACCGTGCGCTCGAGCTGCTCGTCGGCGGGGCCCAGGACCTGCCGACCCGTCAGCAGACGCTCCGCGCCACGCTCGAATGGAGCCACGGCCTCCTCACCGAGGAGGAGAGCACGCTGTTCGCCCGGCTTGCCGTCTTCGCCGGCGGCTGGACGCTCGACGCGGCGGAGGCGGTCTGCGGCGACGGCGGAATCGACGTGTTCGAGACGCTCGCGTCCCTCGTCGACGAGAGCCTCGTCCGTCCCGTGCGCCGGCCGACCGGGGAGCCGCGGTTCAGGATGCTCGAGACGATCCGCGAGTACGCGTGCGAGCTGCTCGCGGAGTCGGGGGACGAAGCGACTCTGCGCCGGCGCCACTGCGAGCACGTCCTGGCGCGAGCCGAGGCGGCGGCGGAAGCCTGGCACGCGGGCGGCGATCCGCAGGAGACCCTCTTCGCCTTCCTCGACGACGAGCACGACAACCTGCATGCGGCTCACGCGTGGGCCGCAGCCGCAGGCGAGATCGAGCACGAGGTGCGGCTCGCCGTGGCCGCGCGCTGGTACTGGGTCCTGAAGGGCCACCTCAGCGAGGGACGCCGCGTCTTCGACGGCATCTTCGAGCGCACGCTCGGCGCGCAGCCCGAGCTGCGCGCGCTGGCCCTCGTGCACGGCGCGATCTTCCCGTTCCGCCGGGGCGACACGCAGACGGCCGCCGCCTTGCTGCAGGAGAGCCTCGACCTCTACCGCGAGCTCGGCGACGAGGAGGGGATCGCCAGGGCCATGGCCGAGCTGGGAGGCGTGGCCATCGCCGAGCTGGATCTCGACCGCGCGGCGGAGCTGTACGGGGAATGCGTCCCGATGTTCCGCAGCCAGGGGAAGCTGAGCCGCGTCGCCGCGTCGACGGGCAACCTCGGCACGATCGCGCACATGCGGGGCGACCACGCGACCGCGGTGGGCTACTACCGCGAGGCGATCGACGCCAGCCGGGCCGCCGGGGACGAGGACGGCGCAGCGGTCAACCTCCACAACCTGGGCAGGTCCGAGATCGCCCTCGGCAATCCCGACGCCGCCCTCGCCGCGCTGAGCGAGAGCGTCGCCATCGCCCGGCGGCTCGGCTATCGGGAGGTGATCGCGTACTGCCTCGGCGGCTTCGCAGAGGTGGCGATGGGCGAGGGCGACCCGGCCGGCGCGGCCGCGCTGCTCGGCGCCTCCGAGGAGCTCTTCGCCGAGATCGGGGCCACCCCGGATCCCGACGAGGCGCAGGTGCAGGAGCGAGTGGCCGCGGACGTCGTCGAGGCGCTGGGCGAGGAGCGGGCCACCCAGCTCCGCGCCGGGGGCGCCGCGCAGACGCTCGAGCAGCTGCTCGACCGCGCGGCCTCCCGGGCCTGAGCGGAGTCGCCGGCCCCCGCAGAGCGCCCGCCGCCGCGCGGCGTATCCTCGCCGCGTGCGCGGCCGCCATTCCCTCGGATTCGGCGCGACGCTCACGCTCGCGACCTCGGCCTGGGCGCTGCTGCAGCTGCCGGCGTCCGCCTCCTCGGCCGACTTGGCCGCGCAGCCCGCGGCCCGGGTGACCGTCGCGTTCGCCGGGGACATCGCGCTCCTCGGGCCTGCGCCGGCGTCCCTCTTCGCCGGCGTCCGTGGACCGCTCCGCCGCGCCGACGTCGCGATCGGGAATCTCGAGGGGACGCTCGGCTCGGGCGGAAGGTCGAAGTGCGGGAACAGGAACGCGCATTGCTTCGCCTTCCAGTCGCCTCCGCAGTCGGCCGCCGTCTTGCGCGGCGCCGGCTTCGACGACCTCAACGTCGCGAACAACCATGCCTTCGACTTCGGCGCCTCGGGCCTCCGGCAGACGCTGCGGGCGCTCGCCCGCCGCGGGTTGCGCTGGAGCGGCCGGCCGAGCCAGATCACCGTCGTCCGCGCCCGCGGCGTGCGCGTGGCGATCCTCGGGTTCGCGCCGTATCCGTGGGCGCAGAGCCTGCTCGACGTCCCCGGCGCCCAGCGGCTCGTGCGGCGGGCGGGCGCGCGTGCCGACGTCGTCGTGGCGGTGCTGCACGCGGGCGCCGAGGGCGTCGGCCACCAGCACGTCCCGCGCGGCACGGAGCACTACCTCGGGGAGAACCGCGGCGACGAGCGCCGCTTCGCCCATGCGCTCGTCGCGGCGGGCGCGGACCTCGTCGTCGCCTCGGGCCCGCACGTCCTGCGCGGGCTGCAGCTCTTCCGGCATACGGTGATCGCGTACTCGCTCGGGAACTTCGCGACCGCCGGCCACGCGCTCGCGACGGAGGGTGTCCTCGGCGACGGAGGCATCCTCCTCGTGACGCTCCGTGCCGACGGAAGCCTCGTCTCGGGACGGCTGCAGCCGGTTCGGCTCGTAGGGGGCGCCCCGCGCCGGGTCGCGGGGGCCGGCGACGTCGTGTCGCGCGTGAATGCGCTCTCGCGCGCCGACTTCGGGAGGAGCGCCCTGCTCGTCGGCGCCGGCGGAGCCCTTCGCGTCCGCTGAGCGCTACGCCCGGGCGCGCACCGCGTCGTACGTCCCCCACTCCTCGCGCAGCGTCTCGCAGATCTCGCCGACCGTGCAGCGCGCGCGGAGAGCCTCGCGCAGCGGCGGCAGCATGTTCGCGTCTCCCCGCGCGGCCTCGCGGACGTCCGCGATCGCCGCGGCCGCCGCCTCCGCGTTCCGCTCCGACCGCACGCGCGCGGTCCGCTCGAGCTGCCTGCGCTCGGCCGCGGGGTCGATGCGAAGGAGCTCGATGCGCTCGTCGGACTCGTCCAGGAACTCGTTGACGCCGACGATGACGCGCTCCCTCGCCTCGACCTGCTGCTGGAAGTCGAAGGCCGCGCGCTCGATCTCCTCCTGCACGAAGCCCGACTCGACGGCCGCGACCGCGCCGCCTGCCTCGTCGACGCGCTCGATCAGCTCCCGGGCGCGCGCCTCGAGCTCGTCGGTCAGAGCCTCGACGTAGTACGCGCCACCGAGCGGATCCGCGGTCTCGACCGTGCCCGCCTCGGCGGCGAGGATCTGCTGGGTGCGCAGCGCGATGCGCGCGGCACGCTCGGTCGGGAGGGCGAGCGCCTCGTCGTAGCCGTTCGTGTGCAGGCTCTGCGCGCCGCCCGCGACCGCCGAGAGCGCCTGGATCGCGACGCGCACGATGTTGTTCTCCGGCTGCTGCGCCGTGAGCGTCGAGCCGCCCGTCTGCGCGTGGAAGCGGAGGGCGAGTGCGCGCGGGTTCGTCGCTCCGAAGCGCTCGCGCATGATCCGCGCCCAGAGGCGGCGCGCCGCCCGGAACTTCGCGACCTCCTGGAAGAAGTCGTTGTGCGCGTTGAAGAAGAAGGAGAGCCGCGCGCCGAACTCGTCGGGCGAGAGGCCCGCCGCGACGGCCGCCTCGCAGTAGGCGATCCCGTTGGCCAGCGTGAAGGCGAGCTCCTGCACGGCGGTCGAGCCCGCCTCGCGGATGTGGTAGCCGCTGATCGAGATCGTGTTCCAGCGCGGGATCCGCTCGGCGCAGTAGGCGAAGAGATCGGTCGTGAGGCGCATCGAGGGCCGCGGCGGGAAGATGTAGTTCCCGCGCGCGATGTACTCCTTGAGGATGTCGTTCTGGACGGTGCCGCGGAGCGCGGCCGGAGGCACGCCCTGCCCCTCGGCGACGAGCTCGTAGAGGAGCAGCAGGAGCGAGGCGGGCGCGTTGATCGTCATCGAGGTCGAGACCTCGCCGAGCGGGATCCCGGCGAGCAGGATCTCCATGTCGGCGATCGAGTCGATCGCGACGCCGGTGCGGCCGACCTCGCCGAGCGCGCGCGCGTCGTCGGAGTCGTAGCCGAGCTGGGTCGGAAGGTCGAAGGCGATCGAGAGGCCGGTCTGGCCGCGCTCGAGGAGGTAGCGGTAGCGCGCGTTCGACTCCTCCGCCGAGGCGAAGCCCGCGTACTGCCGGATCGTCCACGGCCGACCGCGGTACATGTCCGGATACGGCCCGCGGGTGAACGGGTACTCCCCGGGCAGCTCGAGGTCGCGGGGCGCGTCGGCGGCGGTGTAGACGGGCTTCACCTCGATGCCCGACTCGGTCCGCCGGTCGCCGGTCGCCGCCATGCGGGGATCGTAGTCCCGGTGCAGGCAAGATCAGGGCGTGCGCGTCACCGTCCGCCTCTTCGCCGGCCTGCGGGAACGCGCGGGCCGCTCGCGCGTCGAGCTCGACGGCGTCGACCGCGTCGAGGACGTCTGGGCGAGGCTCGGCCTCGGGGAGGAGCCGCCCGGCCTTCTCTACGCGGTGAACCGGGAGTACGTCGAGCCGGGTCGTGCGCTCGAGGACGGCGACGAGGTGGCGCTCATCCCGCCCGTCAGCGGAGGCTCGTTCCGGCTGGTAGAGGATCCGCTCGACGTCGCCGCGGTGCTGCGCGAGGTCGAGGACGCGGGGGCGGGAGCGGTCGCGAGCTTCGTCGGCACCGTCCGCCGCCGCTCGCGGGGACGCGACGTCGCGTACCTCGAGTACGAGGCCTACGAGGAGATGGCCGAGCCGATGCTCGCCCGCCTCGGCGACGAGCTCACCGGACGGCACGGGCTCTGCGCCGTCGCCGTCCACCATCGCCTGGGGCGCGTCGAGATCGGGGAGGCGAGCGTCGTGATCGCCGTCTCGGCCCCGCACCGCTCGGCGGCGCTCGACGCCTGCCGGGAGGCGATCGAGACGCTCAAGACCTCGATCCCGCTCTGGAAGAAAGAGGTCTACGCGGGCGGCGAGGAATGGATAGGGCGAGGCTCGTGAGCACGCAGGCACAGGAGGAGCGCGGGATCGTCCGCCGCTCGCTCGAGCGGCTCGTCGGGCTAGCGGTCGTGCTCGGCGGGGCGGCGCTCAAGTGGGGCTTCCTGTTCGCGAAGTTCGCGGCCCTCTTCGTCTCCTTCGGCCTCTACTCGCTCTGGTTCGGGAGCTGGCAGTTCGCGCTGGGGTTTGTCCTGCTGATCCTCGTGCACGAGCTCGGGCACGTCGGCGAGGCGCGGCGGCAGGGAGTCCCCGTCTCGCTCCCGACGTTCATCCCGTTCTTCGGCGCCTTCGTCACGGTGCAGCACGGGAATCTCCCGCCGTGGCGGAGGGCGCTCGTCTCCCTCGCCGGCCCGTTCGTGGGCGGCCTCGGCGCCGCCGCGGTATGGGCCGTCGGCGAGGCCCGGAGCACGGCCTGGCTCGTCGTGCTCGCCAACATCGGCTTCCTGCTCAACGCGTTCAACCTCCTGCCGATCGGCTTCCTCGACGGCGGCACCGTGTGGCGCGCCGTCACCGAAACCTGGCACCGGCCGCGGTTCCGGTTCGAGAACGGCGTGCCGGTCGAGGCGCTCGCCCCCGAGCGCGAGCGGGCCGTTCTGGTCGCGACGCTGTACGTGCTGCTCGCGGCGGCCCTCGTCGGGGGGCTGCTCGCGACCCGCCACAGCGGGACGCTCTAGGCCGTGCGGGACCTCGACCTCTTCCAGAGCCACCACCCGGAGGAGGAGCTTCGCCGGCACACCGAGTCGATCGGGGCCGAGTTCCTCGCCGGCTTCGAGACGGTGCAGCGGATCGACCGCCCGGCGGTCTCGTGCTTCGGCTCGGCGCGCTCGCCCGAGGGGTCGCGGCCGTACGAGCTCGCCCGCGAGACGGCGCGTCTCTTCGGGGAGGCGGGCTGGGCCGTCGTCACCGGCGGCGGCCCCGGCGTGATGGAGGCGGCGAATCGCGGCTGCCGGGAGGGTGGCGGGCTCTCGGTCGGCTTCAACATCGAGCTGCCGCACGAGCAGGGGATGAACCCGTACGTCGACCTCGGGCTCACGTTCGACCACTTCTACGCGCGCAAGACGATGTTCGTGAAGGCGGCGGAGGGGTTCTGCGTCTTCCCCGGCGGCTTCGGCACGGCCGACGAGCTGTTCGAGTCCCTGACGCTGATCCAGACCGGCAAGGTCCTCCACTTCCCCGTGGTGCTGCTCGGCGAGGCGTACTGGACGCCGCTGCTCGAGTGGGTGCGCGGCAGCGCTCTCGTCGACGGGATGGTCTCGGCGGAGGATCTCGAGCTCCTCACGCTCACCGACGAGCCGCGCGTGGCGCTCGAGACCGTGGTCGACGCCTACCGGGCGGGTGACGGGAGGGCGAGCCCGCACGCCCCACAAAAGGCCGACGCGCAGTAGCGTTCCGGCCGATGGAGCTGCGCGACCTGCCCTCGGTGGACGAGCTCGCGCGCGATGCCGGCGACCCGCTCGCGGTGGACGCGGCCCGGGCCGTCATCGACCGCGCGCGCGAGGAGATCCGGGCCGGCGCGGAACCGGGGGACCTTGCCGCTCGCCTGCGCGAGGAGCTGGCCGACGTCCGGCGGCCGCGATTGCGTCGCGTGCTCAACGCGACCGGCGTCGTCGTCCACACGAACCTCGGCCGGGCGCCGCTCGCCGACGAGGCGGTCGCGCGCGTCGCCGAGGTCGCGCGCGGCTACTCGAACCTCGAGTATGACCTCGCCGGCGGCGCTCGCGGCTCGCGGCAGGACCACGTCGCGGCGATCCTGCGGCGACTGACGGGGGCCGAGGCCGCGCTCGTCGTCAACAACAACGCCGCCGCGGTGCTGCTCGCGCTCGCGGCGCTCGCGGAGCGGCGCGAGGTCGTGGTCTCCCGGGGCGAGCTGATCGAGATCGGCGACGGCTTCCGGATCCCCGAGGTGCTGACGCGCTCCGGCGCGCGCCTCGTCGAGGTGGGGACGACGAACCGCACGCGCGCCGCCGACTACGAGCGGGCGATCGGGCCGGAGACGGCCGTCCTCCTGCGCGTCCACCAGTCGAACTTCCGCGTGGTGGGATTCGAGGAGCGGCCGCGGCTCGAGGAGGTCGCCGCCGTCGCCAGGCGCCACGGCCTGCCGCTCGTGGACGATCTCGGCTCGGGACATGTCTCCGCTAGTAACAGACTGTTACTAGGTCAGGAGGAACCGACAGCACGCGACTCGCTCGCGGCCGGCGCCGATCTGGTCTGCTTCTCCGGCGACAAGCTCCTCGGCGGCCCCCAGGCCGGGATCGTGCTCGGGCGCGCGGAGCTCGTCGAGCGGCTGCGCCGCCATCCGCTGCAGCGGGCGCTGCGCATCGACAAGCTCTCGCTCGCGGCGCTCGAGGGCACGCTCCTGCTCCACGTCGAGGCGCCGGAGCGCATTCCCGTCCTGCGCACCCTCGCCCAGGACACGGCGACGGTACGGGAGCGCGCGCAGCGGCTCGCCGCCTCGACGGGCGGCGACGTCGAGGAGACGGTGTGCCGCGTCGGCGGCGGGGCGCTGCCGCTCGCCGAGCTGCCGAGCTTCGCGTGTGCCCTCGATGAGTCGCTCGCCGAGCCGCTCCGCGCCGGCGACCCGCCGGTCGTGGGCGTCGTACGCGACGGCCGCCTCCTCCTCGACTGCCTGACGCTGACGGACGCCGAGGCCGACGAGGCGGCGGCGGCAGTGCTCGCATGCCGCTGACTGTCGGCACCGCGGGCCACATCGACCACGGAAAGACGGCGCTCGTCGAGGCGCTGACCGGCAGGAACACCGACCGGCTGCCCGAGGAGCAGGACCGCGGGATCTCGATCGACCTCGGCTACGCGCCGCTCGAGCTTCCGGACGGCACGAGCCTCTCGGTCGTCGACGTGCCCGGCCACGAGCGCTTCGTCCGCACGATGGTCGCGGGCGCGAGCGGCATCGACCTCTTCCTCCTCGTCGTCGACGCGGGCGAGGGAGCGCGCCCGCAGACCCACGAGCATCTCGCCATCCTGCGGCTGCTCGGGGTCGAGCAGGGAGTCGTCGCGCTGACGAAGGCCGACCTCGTCGACGAGGAGACGCTCGAGCTCGCCCGCGTGGAGGCCGAGGAGCTCGTCCCCGGGGCGGCCGTGGTCGCGACGAGCGCGCGCACCGGCGCCGGGCTCGAGGAGCTGCGGGCGGCACTCGCGGAGGCGGCCGGCCGCGTCACCCGGCACGAGCCCGAAGGGCCGGCACGCCTCCATGTCGACCGCTCCTTCACGCTGCGCGGGATCGGGACCGTGGCGACCGGGACGCTCTGGTCGGGGTCGATCGGCGAGGGCGACGAGCTGCGGCTCGAGCCGCGCGGCCGGGGCGTCCGGGTGCGCAGCGTCCAGGTGCACGACCGTCCCGTCGAGCGGGCCGAGGCGGGGCAGCGCGTCGCCGTCGCCCTCCCGGGAGTCGAGCGGCATGAGCTGCGGCGCGGCGACGTCCTCGTCACGCCGGGGGCGTTCCGGCCGAGCTTCCGGCTCGACGTGACCCTCGAGCCGCTCGGCGACGTCCCGGCTCGGGTCATGCTCCACCACGGGACCGCCGAGACGCCGGCCCGCGTGGCGCGTGCCGGCGACCGCTTCGCCCAGCTGCGCCTCTCGCGCCCTGTCGTGGCCGCGCGCGGCGACCGGGTCGTGCTGCGCGCGGGAACGACGGTGGGCGGCGGAGTCGTGCTCGACCCGGCGCCGCCGCGGCACGCTGACCTCGCGCGGCTCGAGGCGCTCGAGCGCGGCGAGACCCTCGTCCACGCGCCGGTCAGGGTGGACGGCGAGTGGCGCTGGTCGCAGGACTGGCTGGAGGGGCTCCGCGCCGAGCTCGAGCGCGCGATCGAGGAGGCGGATCCGCTCGACCCCGGCGTGCCGGTGCCCGCCGCCGAGTGGGCTCGAGCGGTCGTCCCGCACCTCGGCCTCGAGCTGCGGGGCGCGAAGCTCTACCGGCCCGGAGCCGGCCCGCAGCTCGGCGAGCGGACCGAGGCCGCGGAGGCGCTGGCGGCGCAGCTCGGCCTCGAGCCCGTCCGCGTCGAGGACGCGCAGCTCGCCCGCTACCTCGAGGAGCAGGGCCGGCTCGTGCGGGTGGGCGACGGCTTCGCCGTCTCACCCGCGGCCTACGAGCGAGCCCGGGCCGTTCTCTCCGACGGCATCACGCTCGCCGAGTTCCGCGACGCGCTCGGCGTCGGCAGGAAGGCGGCGCAGCTCTACCTCGAGCGCTTCGACGCCGACGGGGTGACACGGCGCGTCGGAGATGCGAGAGTCCTCCGCCGACGGCGATGAACGTCCGCGAGCTGATCGAGCGCTACAACGCAGCCTGGAACGCGCAGGATCTGGAGGCGATCCACGCGCTCCACCATCCCGACGTCGTCTTCCACAACCATACGGCCGACGAGCGCGCCGAGGGCGCGCCGGCGGTCCGCGAGCACATCGCGCAGATCTTCCGCAACAACCCGACGCTCCGCTTCACGACGCGGTCGCTGTACGTCGGGGACGACTTCGCGGTCTGCGAGTGGACCGCCTCGACCGGCTCCAAGGAGTGGGACGGCGTCGACGTGTTCCCGCTCAGGGACGGGAAGATCGCGCGGAAGGACGTGTACTCGTCGTCGCACCGTCCCCGCGAACTGTGAGCTGAAGCACGTCCGGCCGGCTGTAGTGGCCGACCGGGTCGAAGCGCTGCCGCTCGGCGAGCAGGCGCGCCGGGTCGAGCTCGGCGTACAGGACCGCCTCCTCGTCGTAGACCGGCCCGGCGAGATACGAGCCGTCGGGCGCGAGGATCGCGCTGCCGCCGCGACCGATCGTCCCCGCTCCCTCGATCTCCGCGGCGAGCGGGAAGTCGTCGGGATACGAGGACTCCCGCTGGAAGTGCGCGGGGGCGACGACGTAGGCGCGGCTCTCGCGGGCGATGTGGACGAGCGTCTGCTGCCACGCGCCCCCGTCGTCGGCGGTCGAGGCGACGTAGATCTCGACCCCGGACTCGTAGAGCGCCACGCGCGCGAGCGGCATGTAGTTCTCCCAGCAGATCAGGCCGCCCACCCGTCCGAAGCCGGTCTCGACGGCTTCGAGGCCGCGGCCGTCGCCCTGGCCCCAGACGAGCCGCTCGTGGTTCGTGGGAACGAGCTTGCGGTGGTGGAGGGCGAGCTCGCCGGCGGGCGAGTGGTAGAGGAGCGAGTTGTAGATCGTGCCCGGCCGCTCGGGCTCCACCTCGTTGACCCCGGTCACGATCCAGATCCCGAGCTCCTGCGCCGCAGCGGCGATCCGCCGCTCGGCCGCGGAGCCGACCGCGACCGACTCCTGCGCGAGACGCGCGAACGTCTCCTTCGCCCCCGCTGCGTCCCACCCGGCGAACGCCTTGGCCCAGGTCGAGGAGGGGTAGACCGGCACGAACGTCTCCGGGAAGACGACGAGCTCCGCCCCCGCCCGGGCGGCCTCGGCGGCGACCATCTCGAGCTTGTCGAGCGTCGCCTCGCGGTCGAGCACGACCGGCTCGACCTGCACGCACGCGACCTTGACGGGGCGCTCCATGTCCGGAGCCTACTCGGCCGTGCCGTGCCCCCCGCCGCCCGGGGTCTCGACCCTGACGAGATCCCCCGCGCGGAGCTCGCGCGTGAGCTTCGGCGGCTGCTCCTCGCCGTTGACGAGCGTCCGCCCGCGCGCGCCGTCCTCCCCGCCCGCGCGCCCCGGCGGCGCGTGTCGCCGCCGCTCGGCGAGCACCGAGAGCCGGCAGTCGTCGAGCACGCGCAGCTCGCGCACGACGCCGTCGCCACCTCGGTGGAGCCCGGCTCCTCCCGAACCGGGCCGCAGCTCCCAGCGCTCGACCCGGAGCGGGTACTCGAGCTCGATCGCCTCGGCGGGCGTGGCGAGCGTGTTCGACATCGCGACGTGGACGCCGCTCGGGCCGTCGGCCTCCGGACACGCGCCCTGGCCGCCGCCGACCGTCTCGTAGTACGTGAACCCGTCGCTGCCGAAGGCGAGGTTGTTCATCGTCCCCTGGCCCGCCGCAGGCACGGGAACGAGCCCACCGAACGCGGCGAAGACGACGTCGACGATGCGGGAGGAGGTCTCGGTGTTCCCCGCGACGACCGCGGCCGGGGGGCGCGAATCGACGAGGCAGCCCTCGGGTGCGGTGACCGTGACAGGCGCGAACGCGCCGCCGGAGGCGGGCAGATCCGGCTCGGTGAGGCAGCGCAGGACGAAGTAGCACGCCGACTTCGTGACCGCGAGCGGGCAGTTGAGGTTGCCCTCGTACTGCGGCGCGGTTCCCGCGAAGTCGATCCGCACGCCGTCGCCGGCGATCTCGACGGCGCAGCGGATCGACAGGTCGCCGTCGACGGCCTCGACGACGTCCTCGGCCTGGCCGCGGCCGTCGGGGAGCCTTGCGATCGCAGCGCGCACCATCCGCTCGGAGTACGCGTACAGCTCGTCCATCGCGGCTGCCACCTGGTCGGCGCCGCGGCGCGCGCACAGCTCCTCGAGCCGCCGGTCGGCGAGCCGGTGCGCTGCGAGCTGCGCTCGGAGGTCTCCCCGCCGCTCCTCCGGCTGCCGGGTGGCCCCGACGAAGCGCTCGAGCATCTCGTCGGTGAGGAGCTGCGGCGGCAGGATCACTCCCTCCTCGTCGAGCGTGCGCGAGAAGGCGGGCAGGCTGGCGGGCTCGATTCCGCCGACGTCGGCGTGGTGGGCGCGCGAGACGGCGAAGCCGAGGACGGTGCGCGAGACGAGCGTGACGTCGGGCAGGTGCGTACCGCCCGCGTAGGGGTCGTTGAGGATCGCGACCTCGCCCGGCTCGAGCCCGAGCCGCATGACGGCCGCGACCGCGTCGGGCATCGCGCCGAGGTGCACCGGGATGTGCTCGGCCTGCGCGACCATCCGGCCATGCTCGTCGAAGAGCGCGGTCGAGCAGTCGCGCCGCTCCTTGATGTTGGCGGAGAAGGAGGAGCGGATCAGGACGGCGCCCATCTCCTCCGCGATCGACCGCAGCGACGCGGCGATCACCTGGAGCCGAATTGACGCGATCTCGTCAGCCACGCGTCACCACCCAGCTGCCACCATCCCTAGCCCCCACCCACCCGGGGGAAATCCACAGGGTCGAGCCGTCGAGCTCCACGAGGGCCGGCCCCGACCGGCGCTCCGGCTCTCCGCTCGGCAGGGCCAGGTCGGGGCCCAGCAGTACCACGTCGGCCGTTCGGACGGCGACGAGCTCGACCTCCCGGCCGCGGTCGGCGTGGCCGTAGCGCTCCTCGTGCGCGCGGTGGAAGCGCTCCTCGAGATCGCCTCCGAGCCGGACGGTCAGCTCGAACGACTGGCCGCGATACCGGAGATCCGCTTCGCCCTCCTCGGGCAGGTCTTGGACCTCGCCGAGGGATCGGACGTGCGAGACGACCCGGTCGCGCCGCTCCTCTCCCGCAGCGAGGCCCAGCGCCGAGAGGACGCCCGCGGCGGCGGGCACGAGCACCGCCTCCATCCCGAGCTCCTCGGCGAGCGCGCACGCGTGGAGCGGGCCGGCGCCGCCGTACGCGACGAGCGCGAACTCGCGCGGATCGTGGCCGCGCTCCACGGAGACGACGCGCAACGCGCGCAGCATCTCCGCGTTGACGATCTCGACGACGGCGGCCGGGTCGATTCCGTCGAGCGCCCGCTCCGCGGCGTCGCGGTCGAGAACGAGCCCGCCCGGCAGCGCCTCGGGCAGGCGGCCCAGGAGGAGGTTCGCGTCGGTCACCGTCGGCCCACCGCCGCGGCCGTAGCAGGCGGGGCCCGGATCGGCACCGGCGGACTCCGGCCCGACGCGCAGCGCGCCGCCGGCGTCCCGCCACACGAGCGAGCCGCCCCCGGCGCCCACCGTGTGCACGTCCACGGACGGCAACCTGACCGGAAAGCCCCCGACCTCGCGCTCGGCGACGCGCTCGGCCCGGCCTTCCGGCAGGAGGCAGACGTCGGTCGAGGTGCCGCCCATGTCGAACGCAATCGCGTCCTCGAAGCCGGCGCGGCGAGCCATGAGGCCCGCGCCGACCACGCCGCCGGCCGGCCCCGAGACGAGCAGCCGCGCCGGGTGGGCCGCCGCTTCGTCCGCCGGAAGGACGCCGCCGGAGGAGAGCATCACGACGGGGTCCGGCAGCTCTGCCCCGGCCGCCGCGGTCGCGAGGGCGCGCAGGTAGCGCGCGGCGACCGGCGCCAGGTACGCGTCCGCCGCCGTGGTCGACGCTCGCTCGTACTCCCGAAACTCCGGCGCCACCTCGTGCGAGGCGACCACGTGGACGGCGGGGTGCCGCCGGCGTAGCTCCTCCGCGACCGCCTGCTCGTGCGATGGGTCGCGAAACGCGAAGAGGAGGCAGACCACGACCGCCTCCGCGTCGCCGACGTCGGGCAGCGAATCGAGATCGAGCGGCTCGAGCTCCCCTTCCGGGCCGAGCCGGCCGCGCACGCCGTGGCAGCGGTCGAGAGGCACCAGCGGCTCTGGATGCCGGGCGCAGAGGCGGTAGAGGTGGGCACGCGTCTGGCGGCGCAGGTGGAGGAGCTGCTCGAACCCGGCGTTGCCGATGTAGGAGATTCGGGCGCCCCGCCGCTCGAGGAGCGCGTTCGTGGCGACGGTCGTCCCGTGTGCGAAACGGGCGACACCGGCGCCGGCGCCGACCGAACGCGCGGCGGCCAGCACCGACTCCTCCTGCCGCGCCTCCGTCGGCACCTTGGCCGTCCGGACCTGTCCGGCCTCGACGAGCACCGCGTCGGTGAACGTGCCGCCGACGTCGACGCCCAGGATCGCCACGCCCGTACTCTGACCGCGCATGCGGGTTCGCGCCTTCCTGTTCGACTTCGACGGTCTGCTCCTCGACACCGAGCTCGCCTCGCGCGCGGGCTGGGAGCTCCTCTACCGCGAGCACGGCCACGAGCTGCCGGCGGATCTCTGGGCGACGGTCGTCGGCACGACCCACGCCCCGTTCGACCCGATGGCGCACCTCGAGGAGCTCGTCGGCGAGCCGCTCGAGCGCGAGGCCCTCAACGAGCGGCGCTACGCCCACGAGATCGCGCTCATCGAGGCCGAGGAGCTGCGCCCCGGCATCGAGGAGTACCTCGCCTACGTGCGGCGGCAGCACGACCTGAAGCGCGCAATCGTCTCCAGCTCGTCCCGCGGCTGGGTCGACATGCACCTGGAGCGGCTCGAACAGGCCGTCGGCTGGGACGCGATCTGCACCGCCGACCGGGATCCGGCCCGGGCGAAGCCCTCCCCCACGCTCTATCTCGAGGCGCTCGAGCTGCTCGGCGTGCCGGCGGACGAGGCGGTCGCCTTCGAGGACTCGCCCAACGGGGTGCTCGCCGCGAAGGCGGCCGGTGTGTTCTGCATCGCGATCCCGAACGAGGTGACCCGGGACCTCGGCCTGGAGGAAGCGGGCGCCGACCTCGTCCTCGACTCGCTCGCCGACCTGCCGCCCGAGGCCTTGTTCTCGCGGCTGGCGGAGGAATAGGGTCGCGCCCATGGCTGCGTACGAGAAGGCGCACATCGACGAGATCGCGTCGAAGCAGTGGCCGTACTGGATCCCGGTCCGGCACCACTTCGGGATCGAGACCTTCGGCGTCAACCTGTGGCGCGGCCGTGACGACGGGACGGTCATCCCCGAGCACGACCATGCCGAGGACGGCGAGCCCGAGCTCTACCTCACGGTCGACGGGCACGCGACCTTCACCGTCGCAGGCGAGGAGATCGACGCCCCCGCCGGGACCTGCTTGTGGGTAGGCGACGCGTCGGCGACGCGCTCGGCCACGGCGTGCGAGCCGGGGACGGTCGTGCTCTCGGTCGGCGCCGGGCCGCCGGGCACGGGGTACCGGCCCGCCGGCTGGGACTCGCACTATCTCGCGGGCGACGGGTAGCCCGGCTCCCGCTCGCTAGCCTCCGGGCGGAGCGGCCGGGCCCGGTGGCCCAGCGGGTCTTCAAAACCCGTACGGCCGTGCAGCCCACGGCTAGGTCGGTTCGACTCCGGCGCCGCTCCGTTCGAGGCAGCCGCGCCCGTGCAGCGCCTAGGCGGAACGGCGGTCGCCGTCGGATTCGTCGCGGTCGGCGACGCGGTGGACGTCGTAGTCCTGCGTCCGCCGCTCGAGCTCGGCTCCCTCGGCGGGGTGACCCGGCGCCGTGAGGAAGCTGTCGTCCTCGCGCACGTGCCTGTAGTCGTCGAGGGAGATCAGGACGACCGTCCGGCAGTCGGGGTCGCTGCACTCGCAGAGCATCGGCACCCTCGAGACGAACCGGAGCTGCTCCGCCTTCGCGGCGATCCGGTCGTTCGCCTTGCGGGCCTCCATCTCGCGGATGCCTCCCTCGGCCGCGGTGTTCAAAACCCGAATAGCCATCGTTTCTCCCGACGTGCAACGGCTTTGCCCGGCTCCCGGTAACGGCTAACGTGGTGCTCGGTCGTATGTCGTCGCTCTGGGAGCAGCGCGCAGCGCGCAACGAGGCGCTCTTTCGCGAGGTGAACGAGAACATCGCGAGGCTCGAGGAGCGCCACGGCCAGACGGTGACCGCACCGGTGTACGTCTGCGAGTGCGCGAACGCAGGCTGCGCCGAGCAACTCGCCGTCGACCCTGAGACCTACCGCCGCGTGCGGAGGGAGCCGCGCCTCTTCTTCGTCCGCCCGGGCCACGAGGATCCGCAGCTCGAACGCGTCGTCGAGGAGCACCGAGACTTCCTGGTGGTCGAGAAGACCGGCGCGGCGGGCGAGGTCGCCGAGCAGACGAGCTAGGCGCCGCCGCTACTCGGGCTTCATCTCGTCGAGGGCGGCGCGACCTTCCTCGTGGACGCGCGCGCGGCGCTCCTCGGGCGTCTGCGGCTCGGGCGCGGCCTCCGGCTCGGGCTCCACGACGGCGGAGGCCGGCTGCTCCGAAACCTCGGACTCGGCGGCCCGCGACTCCGCGAGCTTCGCACGGAGCTCGGCCGCGCGCTCGTCGGGCTCTTCCGGCCGCAGCTCGGGCGGCTCCTCGACGGCGGCCTCGGGCCGCCGTCGCAGGAACCGATAGGCCGTGATCCCGCCGAGGGCTCCTCCGATCCACGCGGTCAGGCGGCGCATGGGGCGATGCTACAGTGACCGCCGCTTCCTGCCCCGTCATCGCGCCGTTCCGTCCCGAGCGGCGCAGGCAGTCGGGGCCGACTTCGAGACCATGGGAAGAAGGGAGGACCTCGGGACGTGACGACCTACGAGATTCTGCTGCTGCTGGACCCCGAGCAGGCGGAGGCCCGCCAGGACGAGATCGTCGCGCGCACGCGCGACCTCGTCGAGCGCCACGGCGGGACGTGGCAGAGCCACGACGCCTGGGGACGGCGCCGGCTCGCCTACCCGATCGCGCACAAGGAGGAGGGCGTGTACCACCTCGTCGTCTTCGACGCGGAGGCGGCCACGCTCGACGAGATCTCGCGCGTGCTCAAGATCGAGGACGCCGTGCTGCGCCACATGGCCACGCGCCACATCGCTGGCTCCCGCACGACCGCGCCGCGCGACGACGCCGCGACGCAGCCGGCTCCGGCCACGGTCGAGACGGCCGCGCCCGAAGCGGCCGTTTCGGAGGACGACGAGCCGGAGTACGCTGGCGCGGACGAAGAGCCCGCCGAGGAAGAAGAGGAGTAGAGATGGCAGCGAACATCAACCGCGTCGTACTGGTCGGGAACCTGACGAGGGATCCGGAGCTCCGCCACACGCCCGGCGGCACGCCGGTCTGCAGCCTGCGGGTCGCGGTCAACGACCGCAAGCGCGACGAGTCGGGCAACTGGGTCGACGCGCCCAACTACTTCAGCATCTCCGTCTTCGGCAACCAGGCCGAGAACTGCGCCCAGTACCTGTCCAAGGGCCGGCCGGTCGGGATCGACGGCAAGCTCCGCTGGCGCGAGTGGCAGGCGCAGGACGGCTCCAAGCGCGAGGCCGTAGAGATCGTCGCCGACAGCGTCCAGTTCCTCGGCGGCCGAGGAGACGGCGACCCCGGCGGCGGCGGCGGCAACCAGTTCGTGCCCGCCGGAGCGGCGCAGCAGGAGAGCGCCGACTTCCCCGCGGCGGCCGACGACGACATCCCGTTCTAGGAGAGGCATGGCGAGAGAGAAGACCCAGCAGCAACGGAGAAGGCCCGGCGGCCCCGCAGGCCAGATCAGGCGCCGCAACTGCTTCTTCTGCAAGGAGCACATCGCGGAGATCGACTACAAGAACGTGAACCAGCTGCGCCGCTACATCTCCGAGAAGGGGAAGATCCGCAGCCGCCGGATCACGGGCGCCTGCCGCCGGCACCAGGTGCAGGTGGCGACGGCGGTGAAGCGGGCCCGCGAGATGGCGCTTCTGCCGTACGTCGCCGAGGGGTCCGAGGAGCGCGGCGGCGGCCGGCGCGAGCGCGGCGACCGCGGGGAGCGCTGATGGAGGTCATCCTCCTCTCGGACGTCGAGCACGTCGGCCTCCGCGGCGACGTGGTCTCGGTCGCGCGCGGCTACGCCCGCAACTATCTCCTACCGCGGCGGCTCGCCGAGGAGGCGACGCCGGCACGCGTGGCCGAGCTGCAGAAGCGGGAGACCCTGCGCGCCCGCCACGAGGCGAAGAGCGCCGACGAGGCCCGTGAGATCGCCGACGCGCTCTCGGGGACCGTGCTGCGGTTCGAGGTCAAGGCGGGCCCGACCGGCTCCCTCTTCGGCTCGGTCACGCCGACCGACATCGCCGACGAGATCTGGGGCACGCAGAAGATCCGCGTGGACCGGCGCAAGATCGAGACCGATCCGATCAAGCGCATCGGCCGCTACGAGATCCCGATCGGCCTCTTCGAGGACGTGCGGGTCGAGGTCAGGACCGAGGTCGTCCCCGAGGGCGGCGAGCTGCCGTCCGACGAGGAGCTCGCGCAGCTCGAGGCGGCCGAGCGGGCCGAGCAGGAGGCCGAGGCGCCCGAGCCGTCCGTCGAGCTCGAGGAGATCCTCGCCGAGGCGGACGCCGGCGAGGCGGCCGAGGCTTCCGCGGCGGAAGAGACCGAGGCGGAAGCCGAGCCGGAGTGGCGGGCCGACGCCGAAGCGGCCCTCGCGGACGAGTAGCCGCTAGAGACAGTCGAGGAGGAGTGGGAGCGCCTCCTCGAAGCGCTCCGCGGGCCTCGATGCGCCCCACGGTCGCGTGCAGCGTCGCCGCCACGCACAGAGGCACGGCTCGAGGGTCGAGACGAGTGTGCGGTCGCGGTAGCGGTCGGTCGTGGGAAGCTGCGAGAGGGCGTCCACCTCGGCATGGGCGAGCCGCGAGCCCGCGAGGCCGTGACCCGGCTCGTCGAAGATCCGGTTGCGGCCGCGGGCGACCACGCTTCCGCCGGGCGCGGCGACGACCGACCCCACGGGAGTCGTCCCGGCGAGGTACGCCTCCCACGCAAGCTGGAGCGCGACCCGCCAGGGCTCGTCGAGCTCGCGCCAGGCCTCCATGCCTCGATGGTAAGAGGACGTTCACACGCTGTCCACGGCCGTGTGGATTGCGCAGGAAGTTCCCGCTCCGAGCGCCCTTTCCGTCCCCAGGATGCCGTCCGGCGCGCCTGCAACGATGTCCGTTTCTCCTGCAAATGGCCGAAAAAGACCTGTTCACAAGGAACATTCCCACACCTGGAAACCCGGCGGGCGACGTGCTGGAATCGCCACGCATGTCGCTCGCCCCCGTCCCCGCGCCCGCCTCCGTCCCGGGCGCCGTACCGCCGCAGAACCTGGAGGCCGAGGAGTCCGTCCTCGGCGCGATGATGATCTCGCCGGGGGCGATCGCCGCCGTGAGCGAGATCCTCGACGCGGGTGACTTCTACCGCGAGTCGCACGCGAAGATCTATCGCGCGGCGCTCCAGCTCTACGGCAAGAACGAGCCGGTCGACGCGATCACGCTGACGAACGAGCTCGAGCAGCGCGGCGAGCTCGAGGAGATCGGCGGCCGCGTCCGCCTGCACGAGCTCGCCCGGCTCGTGCCCGCGACGGCCAACGCCCGGCACTACGCCGAGATCGTCCGCGAGACCGCGACCCTGCGCGGCCTCATCCTCGCCGGCGGCCGGATCGCACAGCTCGGCTGGGACCGCGAAGGCGAGCCGGCGGAGCTCGTCGCCCGGGCCGAGCAGCTCGTCTTCGAGCTCGGCGAGCGCCGCGCCGAAGGCGAGCTCGTCCTCTTCAAGGACACGCTCGTCGAGACGTTCCAGCGGATCAGCCACCTGTACGAGTCGGGCGCCGAGGTCACCGGCCTCGCGAGCGGCTTCAAGGATCTCGACCGGATCACCGCCGGCTTCCAGCCCGCGAACCTCGTGATCATCGCCGCTCGCCCCTCGATGGGAAAGAGCGCCTTCGCGCTCGAGATCGCGAACCACGTCGCCGTCGACCAGCAGACGCCGTGCGCCTTCTTCAGCCTCGAGATGTCGCGGCAGGAGGTCGCGCAGCGCCTCATCTGCTCGCGCGGCAAGGTCGACGCCCACCACATCCGCACCGGCAAGCTCTCGAAGGACGACTGGCCGCGCCTCGCGCAGGCCTGCGGCCAGCTCGAGTCGGCGCCGCTCTACGTCGACGACACGCCGGCGCTCAGCCTGCTCGAGCTCCGCGCCCGCGCCCAGACCCTGAAGCGGCGCGAGCCGAACCTCGGCCTCGTCGTCGTCGACTACCTCCAGCTGATGACGACCGGACGCAGCGAGGAGAGCCGCCTGCAGGAGGTGTCCTCGATCTCCCGCGGCCTGAAGGAGATCGCGAAGGACCTCGACCTGCCCGTGATCGCGCTCTCCCAGCTCAACCGCTCGCCCGAGCAGCGCCACGACAAGCGGCCGATGCTCTCCGACCTGCGCGAGTCCGGCTCGATCGAGCAGGACGCCGACCTCGTGATGTTCCTCTACCGCGAGGAGTACTACGAGCGCGACGACGCCGACGACTCGAAGAAGGGGATCGCCGAGGTGATCGTCGCGAAGCACCGCAACGGGCCGACGGGCAACTTCAACGTCGCCTTCATCAGCCGCTATGCCAAGTTCGCCAGCCTCCAGCAGCAGTAGCCGGCTCGCCCCGAGCTGCCTCGGCTGCGGGCGCGAGTTCGCCACCGAGCAGGTGGTCCTGCTGGGCCAGACGTTCCCCGCAGAACGCTACTGCGAGCTGTGCCGGGCCGCCGAGGAGGTCGTCGACGAGCAGCGCCGAGCCGACCGGCGCTGGGCGCGGGTGCAGGTGCCGTCCGCCTACGACGGCTGCACGTTCGAGAACTTCGAGCCCGTGCCCGACACCCGCAACGCGCTCGCCGTGTGCCGGCAGTGGACGAAGGAGTTCCGCGCGGGCACCGACCTGCGCCAGGGCATCCTCCTCCGCGGCAACCCCGGCGCCGGCAAGACGCACCTGGCCGTGGCGATCCTGCGCGAGGTGATCTGGAGCGACCGCGAGCCGCGGCCGACGGCGCTCTTCCTCAACGTCCCCGGCTGGCTCAACGCGCTGCGCGAGAGCTACGGCGACGGGGAGCCGCCGCCGAACCCGAGCGGGTACGACCTCGTCGTCCTCGACGACCTCGGCGCCGAGGACTGGTCGAGCTGGGCGCGCGACCGCATCTACAACCTCGTCAACCAGCGCGAGCAGCAGCGGCGGCTCGTGATCGTGACGACGAACCACGAGTGGCGGGAACTCGCCGGCCGCGTCGGCGGCCCGACGGCCAGCCGCCTGCGACGCCTGACCCGCGAGGTGCACGTGGACGCCCGCGCCGACTACCGCGAGCGCGCGGCAGCCTAGGCCGGCGGCATACTTCCCCGACGTGCCCGCCACCGTCATCGTGGGCGCGCAGTGGGGCGACGAGGGGAAGGGCAAGATCGTCGACCTGCTCGCCCGAGACTCCGACGTCGTCTGCCGCTACCAGGGCGGCCCGAACGCGGGCCACACGATCGTCGTCGGCGACGAGACGTACAAGATCCGAGCTCTCCCGAGCGGCATCGTCCGCGGCAAGCCGTGCGTGATCGGCAACGGCTGCGTCGTCGACCCCGAGGTGCTGATCGCGGAGCTCGACGAGTTCGAGCGTCGCGGCCATGCGACCGGCGAGGTCTACCTCTCCGGCAACGCGCACCTGATCATGCCGTGGCACGTGGCGATCGACCAGGCGAGCGAGCGGCGCCTCGGCAAGCTTGCGATCGGGACGACGAAACGGGGCATCGGCCCCTGCTACGCCGACAAGGCCATGCGGCTCGGGATCCGCGTCCAGGACATCCTCGACCCGAAGATCCTGCGCCAGAAGATCGAGGTCGCGCTGACCGAGAAGAACCTCTGGCTCGAGCGCGTCTACGAGACGCGGGGATTCGACCTCGAGACGGTCGCCGGGCAGTACGAGGGCTACGCGCAGCGGCTGCGCCCGTACGTCGCCGACACCTCGCTCTACCTCGACACGGCCCTGCGCGAGGGAAGGCGCGTCCTCTTCGAGGGCGCCCAGGCGACGCTGCTCGATCTCGACCACGGCACCTATCCCTTCGTCACCTCGTCCAACCCGGTCGCCGCGAGCGCCGCGACGGGGGTCGGGATCGGGCCGCGGCGGATCGACCACGTCGTCGGCGTCGCCAAGGCCTACGTGACCCGCGTCGGCGAGGGGCCGTTTCCGTCGGAGATCCAGGGGCCGGAGCAGGCGCGGATGCGGGAGCTCGGGGGCGAGTACGGGACCGTGACGGGGCGGGAGCGGCGCTGCGGCTGGCTCGACCTCGTCGCCCTCCGCTACGCCGTGCGCGTGAACGGCATCGACCGGCTCGCCCTGACGAAGCTCGACGTCCTCTCCCACTTCTCCGAGCTCCGGGTCTGCGTCCGCTACCGCACGCGCGACGGCTCGGAGACGCGCGACTTTCCCGCCCACCAGAGCGACTTCCACGCCGCCGAGCCCGTCTACGAGACGCTCGAGGGCTGGCACGAGCCGCTCGACGCCTGCTCGTCCCTCGCCGAGCTGCCGGACGCGGCCCGCAGCTACGTCGAGTTCGTGGAGCGGGAGCTCGAGGCCGAGGTGACGCTCGTCGGCACGGGCGCCGAGCGCGCGTCCGTCCTCACTCGGGCCTGACGGCGGGCGCAAGGGCCCGGAACGCCCCGCCCACGCGGCGACCTATCCCACGAACTGAGCGAGGCTGATGAGGTTGCCCTCGCTGTCCTTGAACCAGGCCGCCTTGACGACGCCGTAGTCCATGATCCCGTCGCGGAAGCTGCAGCCGGGCGGCGGCTCGTAGGTCTCGAGCTCCACGCCTCGCTCGCGCAGCTCCGCCGCCGCCGCCTCGACGTCGTCGACGACGAAGCCGAGCTGGTCGTGCGTGCCCGACGGCGACCCGCTCGACGGAAAGACGAGGAACGACGAGCCGCCGCACTCGTAGAAGAGGTGGCTCTGGTGCTCGCGCACCGGCTCGAAGCCGAGCACGTCTCGGTAGAAGGCGCGCGCGCGCTCGACGTCCTGCGCCGGCAGCTTCGCGTAGGAGCTGCGAAAGATGTCCCTCATTCCCTCCCCCTCGTTCGGCCGTCCTCGGACGGCGCGATTCTACGCAGCTCATCCGGCTCGTTGACGTTCGCGAGCAGCGCTTCCTCGAGCTCGACGCGCGCCGTGTCGAGGCTCTCGAGCACGACGCGCAGGCGGCGCTCGCCGGTCTCGAATGCGGGCAGCGCGCGCCGAGCGACGGCGCAGGGGAGCGGGCCCGCAGGACCGGCGGCGGCGTCGCGGCAGGCGCCGGCGAGACGGCGCAGCGCCCCCGCGGTCAGGAGCGGCATGTCCACCGGGACGACGACCGCGACCTCGTTCGTCGCCGCGCGCAGGCCCGCGGCGATGGCGGCCACCGGTCCGGTCCGGGGGTCCTCGAGCGCGGGGAACGGAAGCCCTTCGCCCCGCCCGACGGCGAGCCTCTCGTCGCAGGCCTCGCCGAGCAGCCGCCACGCGCGTTCCGCGAGCGTCTCTTCCCCGAACCGCGCCTGGGCCTTCGGCGAGCCGAACCGGCTGCTCGAACCGCCGACGAGGAGGATCCCGGTCAGCCCTCGATCCGCCACGGCTCCGTGTAGACGTTGACCGAGCCGCCGCGGACGAAGCCGCAGACCGTCACACCGCGATCGGCCGCGAGCTCGAGAGCGAGGCTCGAGGGCGCGCCGACCGCGACGAGGACCGGGCACCCGGCGACGGCGGCCTTCTGGACGAGCTCGAACGAGAGGCGTCCGCTCACGCACAGCACGTGCTTCGCGAGTGGCAGCAGCCGCTCGCGGAGGGCCCAGCCGACGACCTTGTCCATCGCGTTGTGCCGGCCGACGTCCTCCCGCACGCACAGCGGCTCCCCGGCTGCGGAGAAGAGCCCGGTCGCATGCAGGCCGCCGGTGGCCTCGAATGCGGCCTGCTCCTCCCGCAGCCGCTCGGGGAGGGAGGCGACGAGCGCCGCCGGTAGCCGGAGCTCCGACTCCACCCGCGGCGCCTCGACCGCGACCGCCTCGAGCGCGCCCTTGCCGCAGACGCCGCACGAGGACGAGGTGAAGAAGCTCCGCCGCAGGCGCTCGGGATCGAAGCCGGGCGCCTCCACCTCGACCGTGTTCGCGGCCAGGTCTTCGGGCAGCCGCGCCTCGCGCGGGGGCAACCCCTCCGAGAGACAGAAGCCGAGCGCGAGCTCCTCGTCGTGGCCGGGCGTGCGCATCGTGACCGCGACGGGCCGGCCGCCGATCCGGATCTCGAGCGGCTCTTCGACGGCGACGCGGTCGCGCTCAGCCGCGCCGGCGGGAAGCCGGAGGACGTCTACCGCGGCAGCCGAGTAGGGCGGCGCGTCCATCAGGACGGCCAGCGTATCGGCGTGTCAGGCGTCGTCGGCTTCGCCGGCGTCGAGCGGCGCGTCCGCGGTGGCACGGGTGGTGACGAGATGGTCGAAGACGGCGCGGTAGCCGTTGATCGCCGCGGCGACGTCCCCCGGGGAGAGATCGCCCGCGTCGCGCTCGGCCGCCTCCGCGATCTCGTGAGCCGCAAGGTATTCGGCGACGACCTCTCGCTCGTCTCCGTCCCGCACGACGGGATCGGTGAGGTCGTAGCCCCTCTCCTCGAGCATCCCCGCCACGAGACCGTCGAGCTCGGGCAGCGCCTGGGCCGGTTCGGAGCGGAGGTCGTCCGCGAGCGCCTCCCATTCGCTCTCCCACTCGTGGCGGTCGAGTCCCGGGTCGTACATGGGGCAATCCTCGACAGGCGGCTGCGCTTTCAAACGCCGGGCGCTTAGGATCGGGCGGTGCGAGTACTCGTCGTCGGGTCGGGCGGTCGCGAGCATGCGCTCGCCTGGTCGCTCTCGCGCAGCTCCAGTCTCGACGAGCTCCACGCCGCCCCCGGCAACCCGGGGATCGCGGCGCTCGCCCACTGTCATCCCGTGCGCGCCGACGACCAGGCGGCCCTCGTCTCCCTCGCCCGCGAGCTCCGGATCGACCTCGTCGTGGTCGGGCCCGAGGCGCCGCTCGTGGCCGGCCTCGCCGACGAGCTGCGCCACCGCGGGGTCGCCGTCTTCGGCCCCAGCGCCGCCGCGGCGCGCATCGAGGGCTCGAAGTCGTTCGCCAAGGAGGTGATGCAGGCCGCGGGAGTCGCGACCGCCGCGACCTTGCCGGTCGCGCGGCCCCCGTGCGTGGTCAAGGCGGACGGGCTCGCAGCGGGGAAGGGCGTCTGGGTCTGCCGCACGCAGGAGGAGCTCGACGCCGCGTTGCCGGCGGCGGAAGCGCTCCGCCAGCCGTTCCACGTGGAGGAGCTGCTCGAGGGGCCCGAGCTCTCGCTCTTCGCCGTCGCCGCCGGCGAGGACGCGGTCGCCCTCCCGCCCGCGCGGGACTACAAGCGGATCGGCGAGGGCGACACCGGGCCCAACACCGGCGGGGTCGGCTCCTTCTCGCCGCTGCCCGACGTCCCCGACGAGGAGGCGCCGGAGATCCTCGAGGCGGTGCACCTGCCGGTGCTGCGCGAGCTCGTGCGCCGCGGCACGCCGTTCCAGGGGCTCCTCTACGCGGGCCTGATGCGGACCGCGGACGGCCTGCGCGTGATCGAGTTCAACTGCCGCTTCGGCGACCCGGAGACGCAGTCCCTGCTGCCGCGGCTCTCGGGCGACCTGCTGCCGTTGCTGGCCGGCGACCTCTCGCAGGCGCCGGACGTGTCGGATCGAGCCGCGGTCACGGTCGTTCTCACCGCGCCCGACTACCCGTCGCGCAGCGACTACAGCGGCACGCCGATCGAGGGCGTGGAGGAGGCGGAAGCCGCCGAGGCTCTCGTCTTCCACGCCGGGACCGCGCTCCACGACGGCCGGCTCGTCACCAACGGCGGGCGGATCCTCGACGTCGTCGGGCTCGGCGCGACCGTCGAGGAGGCGCGAACCGCAGCCTACGACGCGGCCGGCCGCATAGATTTCGCCGGCATGCGCTTCCGCACCGACATCGCCGCAGATGCCTGAGGGGCCGCGCGTCGGCATCCTCGTCGGCTCCGAGTCGGACCGCGAGCGGATGCAGGGCGCCACGGCGCTGCTCGACGAGGCGGGCGTGGGCTACGAGTTCGAGGTGCGGTCCGCGCACCGCACGCCCGACGCCGTCGCCGAGTACGCACGCAGCGCGCGCGAGCGTGGGCTGCGCGTCCTCATCTGCGGCGCGGGCCTGGCAGCCGCGCTGCCGGGCGCCGTGGCCGCGCAAACCGACCTGCCGGTGATCGGCGTCCCCCTTCGCTCGAGCCTCAGCGTCCTCGACGGGCTGGACGCGCTGCTCGCGATCGCGCAGATGCCCCCGGGCGTGCCCGTCGCCACGGTCGGGGTCGACAACGCGCGCAACGCGGCGGCCCTGGCGCTCCGGATCCTGCAGGCCTGAGCTACCTCCAGGGTTCAGCCGACGATGCTCGTCCCGCCGTCGGGCAGCAGGACGTTGCGGACTCCGTGCGCCGAGAGGGCGCGCGCGAGCGCGCTGTGCGCGGCGGGCGGCCGGAGCCCGCAGGTGCAGCTCGAGGTGCCCTGCGTCATCACACCGGCGAAGCGCACCGGGTGCCGGTAACGGCTGCGGGCGATCCGCGCCAGCTCCGCCCACTGCTGCGCCATCGCGGAGGTGTAGATCTCGGGTAGCGCCTTCGTGTGGCGGAGCCCGCCGGAGACGTACCACGCCTGCCTCGCGCTCCAGATCGCGCCGACTCCCCCGTCGAGCGAGCCGTAGTCGAAGAGCGTGTGCCCGTGGACGGCGGCGCGGAAGCCGTGGAAGAACTCGCGCGTCCTGCGGAAGCCCGGGTCCCAGGCCGGCTCGGCGTCGTCCGCCGCAGCCGCCTCGACGTGCGCGTCCAGGCCCTCCCGGCCGAGGATCCTCCCGAGCCGGTTCGTCTCGCGTGCCCAGCGGACTCCCGCCGTGTACGCGCTCGGCAGCGCCGGGTGGTAGTTGCTCGTGCCGCGCGCGACCTCGATCGACGCCGTCGACCCCTGCGGCAGGCAGCGCACGTACGCGTGGGCGTAGGCCAGCATGGCCACGGTGATGGCGTGGTTCTTCGCGAAGCGGCCGGAGAAGAGGATGGTGCCGTAGCCGCCGTGCCGGTACGCCGGCTTGCCGAAGTCGAGCACGACGACGCCGCTCTCGTGCCGGCGGGCGGACGAGCAGCCCTGGGCGGAGAGGATCCACGGATGGATTCTGTGCTCGTAGATGGACAGGGTCGTCGTCCGCGGCCGGTGACGCGGCTGCGGCCGGCGCCTCGTGTGCTCCGTCGCGGCCCGTTGCAGCGCGTACCGCGCCGGGTCGGTCGGCAGCTCCTGCAACGCCGCGAGCCACGCGCGCGGTTCCGGCCCGAGCACCGGAACGAGGCTGTGGCCCTGGCGGCCGACGGCGGCGGCCGCACCTCCGACGGCCGCGAGAGCGACGGCGAGGGCGGCGGCCAGGGAAAGAGCGTACCTCTTCAAACACACCTTCCTACAGGTTTCACGGAATAAATCCGCGCCAGAGTAGCGTCCTCTTGCGCGACCCGTGCTCCCCCGACGGAGGTAGATGGCTCCGGCTGGCGAGGGCTCTAGACTGGAGTGCGTGATCGCCCGCTACTCCCGCCCGGCCATGGCCAGGATCTGGTCGGACGAGGGGAAGCTCTCCTCGTGGCTCGAGGTCGAGCTCGCCGCCACCGCGGCCTGGACCGAGCTCGGAACCGTCCCGGCGGAGGCGGCGGCCCGCATCGCCGAGGCGACTCCGCCGGCGCCCGAGCGGGTGGCGGAGCTCGAGGCGACGCTGCACCACGACACCGCCGCGTTCGTCGATGCCGTCGCGGAGCAGCTCGGCGAGGAGGGCCGCTGGTTCCACTACGGCCTCACCTCGTCCGACGTCGTCGACACGGCCCTCTCCCTCCAGGTGCGGGACGCCGGCGCGCTGATCCTCGCCGGGATCGACCGCGCGTTCGCGGCCGTGAGGGCGCGCGCCGAGGAGCACCGCGACACGCTGCAGATCGGCCGAACCCACGGCGTGCACGCCGAGCCGACGACGTTCGGGCTGAAGCTCGCCGGCTGGGCCTTCGAGCTCACGCGGGGGCGCGAGCGGGTGGCGCGCGCGCTGGAGGGGATGCGGGTCGGCAAGCTGTCCGGCGCCGTCGGCACGTACGCCGCGACCGATCCCGAGCTCGAACGCATCGCCTGCGAACGGCTCGGTCTCGAGCCGGCACCCACCTCGACCCAGATCCTGCAGCGCGACCGCCACGCCGAGCTCCTCGCGGCCCTCGCCGTCGTCGCCTCGTCCCTCGACGCCTTCGCGCTCGAGATCCGGCATCTCGCGCGCACCGAGGTCGGCGAGGTGCAGGAGCCGTTCGGCCGCGGGCAGAAGGGATCGTCGGCGATGCCGCACAAGCGGAACCCGGTCGTCGCCGAGCGGATCTGCGGGCTCGCGCGGGTCGTGCGTGCCTGTTCGCTCGTCGGCCTCGAGAACGTCGCCCTCTGGCACGAGCGGGACATCTCGCACTCGTCGGCCGAGCGCGTCGTCATCCCCGATGCGTTCCTCGCACTCGACTACATGCTCGACCGCTTCGCCTGGCTCGTCGAAGGGCTCGTCGTGCGGCCCGAGCGCATGCGCCGCAACCTCGAGGCGAGCCACTTCCTCTTCTACAGCCAGCGCGTCCTGACCGCCCTCGTCGAGTCCGGGCTCGCGCGCGACGAGGCCTACCGGCTCGTCCAGCGGGCCGCCATGCGCGCGTGGGAGGAGGAGCTCGACTTCCGCGAGCTCTGCCGTGCCGACGAGGAGATCGCCTCGCGCCTCGATCTCGGCTCGACGTTCGACCTCGGCGCGTACACGCGCCACGTGGACACCGTCTTCAACCGCCTCGAAGCCCTCAAGGAGGAGCCGCTCCATGCCTGAGACCCACATCGCGTCCGGGAAGATCCGCGAGATCTACGCCATCGACGACGAGCGTCTGCTGCTCGTTGCCTCGGACCGGATCTCGACCTTCGACGTCGTCCTGCCGACCGAGATCCCGGACAAGGGCCGCGTGCTCACCGGCCTCTCCGGCTACTGGTTCACGCTGCTCGGGCCCATCGTCCCGAACCACATGCTCGCCATCCGCGACGACGGCCGCTCGATGGAGTGCCGCCGGCTCGAGATGCTGCCGATCGAGTGCGTCGTCCGGGGCTATCTCGCAGGCTCGGGCTGGAAGGACTACCGCGCGAGCGGCGAGGTCTGCGGCCACCGGCTCCCCGAGGGCCTGCAGGAGTCGGACAAGCTGCCCGAGCCGATCTTCACGCCGGCGACGAAGGCGCACGAGGGGCACGACGAGAACATCACGCGCGAGCAGGCGGCGGAGCTCGTCGGCGAGGAGCGGCTGCGCGAGGTCGAGGACGTCTCGCTCCGGCTCTACACGACGGCCGCCGAGCACGCGCTTCGCGCGGGGATCATCATCGCCGACACGAAGTTCGAGTTCGGGCTCGACCCGGACGGCAACCTCGTTCTCGGCGACGAGGCACTGACGCCCGACTCGTCGCGCTTCTGGCCCGGCGACGCGTACGAGCCCGGCCGCGCCCAGGACAGCTTCGACAAGCAGTACGTCCGCGACTACTGCGAGACGACCGGCTGGGACAAGACCGATCCCGGCCCGGAGCTGCCCGACGAGGTGGTGCAGGTGACGCGCGCCAAGTACCACGAGGCGTTCGAGCGGCTCACGACCGTCCCGTTCCCGGCATACCTCGACGATCCGGCCGTGGTGCTGGGATGAGGGCAACCGTCTTCGTCCGGCCGAAGCCCGGGATCCTCGACCCCCAGGGCGAGGCGGTCGGCTCGGCCTTGGGGCATCTGGGCTTCGAGGTGCGCGACGCACGCGTCGGCAAGGTGATCGACCTCGAGCTCGCCGCCGCGGACGAGGCGGGCGCGAAGGCCGAGGTGGAACGGATGTGCGAGCGCCTGCTCGCCAACCCGCTGATCGAGTCGTACGAGGTGGAGATCGTTGGCTAGCCCCCAGCCGCGGATCGGCGTCGTCACCTATCCGGGCTCCCAGGACGACCGGGACGCGGCCTGGGCGCTCGCCGCGCTCGACGCCGAGGCGGTGGCGGTCTGGCACGAGGAGCCGGAGCTGCCCGATCTCGACGCAGTCGTGCTGCCCGGCGGCTTCTCGTACGGCGACTATCTCCGCTGCGGCGCGATCGCCCGCTTCTCCCCGGCGACCGCGGCCGTCTGCGAGTTCGCCGAGGCCGGCGGGCTCGTGCTCGGGATCTGCAACGGCTTCCAGATCCTTTGCGAGGCGGGCCTGCTTCCGGGCGCGCTGCTGCGGAACGAGTCCCTCCGTTTCGTCTGCCGTGACGTGCCGGTGACCGTCGAGCGGTCCGACCTGCCCTTCACCGGCCGCTGCAGCGCCGGGCAGCGGCTCGTCCTTCCGGTCAAGCACGGCGACGGCCGCTACCTCCCGCCGCCGGATCTCGATCCCGCGCAGGTCGTGCTCCGCTACCTCGACAACCCGAACGGGTCGGTCGACGGCATCGCCGGGGTCTGCAACGAGGCGGGGAACGTCATGGGGCTCATGCCGCATCCGGAGCATGCGGTCGACCCCCTGCTCGGCTCGGACGACGGGGCGCTCCTCCTCGCCTCGCTCGTCGACGCCGCCCGCGACCGGGTGCTCGCGGCCATCTAGAGCCCGAGCGCCTCGGCGAGCGCGGGACAGTTCGCGAGGGCGGCTTTCAGCCGTCCGATGTCTCGTTCCCTCAGCGTGACCGGCCCCCGCGCGCCACCGCCCGAACCCGCGTACGAGAAGCGGACGAGCCGCTCCCCCTTCGGCGTCCGGAGCAGCTGCACCTTGGACGAGAACCGCTTGCTCCCCGCCTGCTGCGGGACGGTCAGCTCCTCGACGAGATCCGCAGGTCCCCACGGTGTCGCCGCCCTCGTCGCCATGCCGAGAAGCTAGCCGCGAAGCCGTGCCGGGTCCGTGCCGTCTTCCGGGCGATTGCTCAGCGGACCGCGAGGCCGAAGACGTATCCGGCGGCCACCGACACCGCGGGCCCGAGCACCCAGCCCTGGAGGATCGAGAGCAGCGTCGAGAGGTGCACGGTCTCGCGACCGCGGGCGAACCCGGCCCCGGCCATCGCCCCGACGAGAGCCTGGTTCATCGAGGTGAAGAAGCCGAACGCGACGGCGGCGAGGACGACGGCGGCCTGGACGAGCTGGGCCGCCGTCGCCATCGCCCGGTCGACGTCCACGATCTCGAACGCGACGCGGCGCAGGAGCGGCTTGCCCCACGTCAGGACGCCGGCGGCGATGCCGGCGCCGCCGACCGCGCCTGCCGCGAGCGGGCCGAACGTCCCGGTGCCGACGAGCGCGCCGCTCGCGTTCGAGACGTCGTTCGCTCCCATCGCGAACGCGGCGATCGCGCCCATCGCGACGAGGGCGGTGCCGATCCTGCCGCCGAGGGGCAGGCGGTCGAGCGCAAGGGTCAGGAGGAGCCCGAGGACGATGGCCGCGAGCGGCGCCGCCGCCCAGACGCCGATCAGGTGCTCGATCGAACTCCACCGGACGCCGGTGTGGCCCGACAGCGTCACACCGACGATCGAGAAGACGAGGATCTGGATCGTCGACGTCGGCATGCGGAACCGGTTGAAGAAGGTGGTGACCGCGAAGGCCACGCCGATCACGGCGACCTGCTGCCGCACCGACAACGGCGAGGCCGTCAGCCCCGAGCCGACCCGCTTCTCGACCGCATGGCTCGCGAACGCCGCGCCGACGAGCGCGAGCGGCGCCATCAGGAGCAGCGCCTGCCAGGCGCCGATCGCGCGCAACGCGTGCGGCATCCCCATCACCGCGCCCGTGTAGTGGGCGCCGATGCTCCACGCGAACGCGATCGCGAGCGCGATGAGCAGGCCGGTCACGCGCCCGGGGTCATCGGAACTCGTCGATTCCCCGGCCGTCCTCCTCGTCCCACCCGTAGGCCGCGATGTGGCCCCAGCAGTCGGGCTTGCTCCCGTCCGTGTCGGTGAACCCGTAGGTGTCCGCGAGCCGGCGGACGCTGACGATCGTCCCCGCCCACCCTTCCGCGTCGTCGGCCCGGGCGAGCGCGGCCACGCCCCGGGCGACATACGTCGGAGACTCGGAGATGGCGAATCCCGGCCGCTTGCCGCAGGCGTCGCGCCAGTTCTCCTCGGTGACGCCGAAGTTCTTCAGCATCTGCTCCGAACGCAGCCAGCCGGGGGTGACGCCGACGGCCGTCACCGGCGCATGCTCGAGCTCGGCGGCGAGCCCCTTCACGATCCGCTCGACGTTCGCCTTCACGAGGTCGTAGTAGAAGCCGACGTTGCGCCGGAACTCGGCGTTCGCCTCCGAGGTGCCGTCGGTCATCTCGACCACGAGCCCCTGGACGCCGTAACGCTCCGCCGTGCGGAGGATGAGCGGGATCGCGGCGCGGCAGTTGATCAGGTGCGTGTGCACACCCATCTGGAGCATCCGGAGCCCTCCGGCCCAGTCGTGCTCCCAGAGCGGCTTGTCCCATTCCATGTAGCGGTCGCCACCGAAGATGTCGTTGACGAGGACGTCGAGCCGCCCGTGGTCGCGCTCGATTCCGGCGACGAGCTCTCGTACGGCGGCGAAATCCTCGTGGTCGACGACGCGCGCCGAGCCGGCGCCTCCGGCCGACGCGATCAGGTCCCCCGTCTCCTCGATCGTCTCGCGCCGGCCGATCTCCGAGGGCCCGGAGACCCGGCTGCTGCGACCGGTCGCGTAGACGTAGAAGCCGGCGCGCGCCAGCTCGACCGCGATCGCCCTACCGGCGCCGCGGGTCGCTCCCGCGACGAGCGCGACCGTCGTCGTCGCGTTCACATCAGCGCCGCGACGCGCTCCGCCGCGGCGGCCAGCTCCTCGTCGCTCACGTTCGGCAGGACGTCCTCCCACACGGGCAGGGCCATGCCCGTCGCCTCGAGCATCCCGAGCGGCCGCGGCAGGAACCAGACGTGGAAGTGCGCGCCGCCGTCGCCCCAGCGGTAGAGGTGAACCCGCGCGACGTCTTCGAGCGAGAGGATCGCGCGCTCGACCCGTGCCGCGACGCGGCCGAAGTCCGCCGCGAGCTCGTCGGGCAGGTCCGAGAACGAATCGACGTGGACGCGGCTCGCAAGCCACACCGCCCCGGGCAGGCTCCCCTGCACCGGCGGATGGAGCGTCCACTTGTCGTCCGACCAGACGGCCTTCGTCGTCGTCCCGGCGCAGATCGCGCAGGGCGGCCCGCCGGGCTCTCCGCGCCTCGGCGGCTCGGGAATCCGTCGCTCGGCCGGCTCGCGCGGGACGAGCGGTTCGCGATAGGGCAAGGCCATGCTGCTCATCTCGGCTCCTTTCGCCGCTTGGTGGGGGCCGGGCTCGCAGGGGCGGCGATGCCGCGGAGCACGACGTCGACGACGCGGCTTCTCGCCTCCTCCGCGGACCAGCCGTGGCGTCCTCGCAGGTGGACGTACGGCCAGGCCGTCATGTTGAACGCGATGTCCGCGAGGCGGACGACGTCGCCGGCCTCGGGGAGCGACCCATCGCGGGCGCCCTCGCGCAGGAACTGGATCAACGGGTGCAGGTAGTCGGGCGGCACGCCCGGCGAGGTGTCCTGATGAAACGCCTCGTCGGTGGCGAGCATCAGCGGCAGGTGACGGTCGATCAGGTCGCAGAGCGCCTCGAGGCCGCGGGTCAGCCGCTCGAGCCCGGATCCGGGTGAGGTGAGGATCGGGTACATGGTGTGGCGGAAGTCCTCGGCGAGCTCCCCGACGAGCGCGCCCACCAGCACGTCCCGGGACAGCCCCTGGCGCCAGAGCGTCGAGCGCGCGCGGCCCGCCACCTCCGCGACCCGCTCGAGCGTGAGCCCCGAGAAGCCGCGCTCGCGCAGCACGTCGATTGTGGCCCGGCGCAGGCCCTCGTCCACCGCAGGCGCTGCCTGCTTCGACTCAGTTGCGCTCATAGAACATAAGTGTTGCACATCCGCACCGAGATTGCCAAGCGAGCTGCGGGTTCGGGCGGTCGACTTGTCGCCGCGGCGCGGAACGCGGTACCGTCCAGCGCATGGAGGCTCGCGAAGAGCCGCACGACCCCGGGTACGACGACTGGTTCGACGAGCCCGAGCCGCCGACCCAGACCCAGAGCGGGGCCAACCGCAGCGCCTTCGAGGATGTCGAGGAGGTCTGGGTGCTGCCCGGGGACGAGGACTCCCCCGGGCCCGGCCAGCACGAGATCGTCATCGCCGGCCGGACGCTCACGCTGACGCAGGTCGCGATCGTAGGGGTCTCCCTGCTCGCTCTTCTCTTCGCGTCTCTCGCGGCCGCCGGCGTGTTCAACGGCGGGGCCGGCCCGGCGCCGCCGGTGGCGCTGCCGAAGAAACCGCCCACGCCCAAGGTCCAGACCCCGACGCCGGCCGTCACGACTCCGGCCGTGCAGGCGCCGGCGCAGACGCTCTCCCCCGGCGATACTGGGGCGCAGGTGAAGATCCTGCAGAAGGCACTGGCGAAGCTCGGCTTCTCGCCGGGCACGCCCGACGGGGACTACGGGCCCGCGACGCAGGTCGCGGTGGAGAGGTTCCAGGTCTCGAAGGGCCTCGCCGAGGACGGGGTCGTCGGGCCGCAGACCCTCAACGCGATCCAGAAAGCGCTCGCGGGCTAGCGGCGGCGCCGGCTCAGCCGGGCTTCGCGCACCCGTTCAGCTCCTGCGGGATCAGCAGCTCGAAGCGCGCCCCGGCCGGGCGCGGGTCGTAGACCAGATCGCCGCCGTGCGCCTGCGCGTAGGCGCGGGCGATCGCGAGACCGAGCCCGTGGCCCGTCTCGCCCCCGCCCCGCGAGAAGCGGTCGAAGATCCTGCCCTCGAGCTCGTCGGGAACGCCGGGGCCGGCGTCCTCGACGGCGACCCGAAGGTGGCGATCGCGCTGCCGCGCGACGATCCTGATCGGCGGAGCGCCGTAGCGCACAGCGTTCGCGACGAGGTTCGAGACGACCCGCTCGAGCACGAGCGGATCGACGACGGCGGCGAGATCCTCCGGGATGTCGAGCTCGACCGCGTCCGACGTGGAGAGCGCACCCTTGACGACGTCCGCGAGAGCCGCCTTCAGCACGACCGGTCGCGGGTCCACGTTGATGGCGTGCGCGTCGAGTCGCGACAGGTCGAGCAGCTCCTCGAGCAGCCGCCGCAGTCGCTCGCCCTGCTCCACGCCGACGCGGAGCAGCTCGTCCCGCAGCTCGTCGGTCAGCTCCCCTCCCCGGTCTGCCAGCGTCCTGAGCACGCCGTAGACGGCGGACGCCGGGGTGCGCAGCTCGTGCGAGGCGATGGCGACGAAGTTCAGCTTCAGCTGGTCGAGCTGGATGAGCTCCTCGTGCAGCTGGGCGCGCTCGATCGCGATCGCGACGCGCTCGGCGACAAGCTGGAGCAGCTCGACTTCGTCCCGCGTGAACTCCCGCGGTGTCAGCGTGCCGACGTGCAGGACGCCGAGGGCGGCGCCGCGCACGAGCAGCGGCACGCCCACCATCGACTTGAGCTGTTTCTGCCGCAAGATCTGGTTGTAGACCGGGTACTCGTCGACGTCGATGACCATCGGCCGCGCCTCGGCCGCGACCCGGCCGGCGAAGCCGGCCCCGACCGGGATCCGGACACCGATCTCCTCCTCGATCCCGAGCGCCGCGCGGGCCACGAGCTCGTTCCTCTCGGGGTCGAGCAGGAGGACCGCGCAGGTGTCGGTGCGGAGGATGCCGCGGATCCTCGGCAGGAGAACGTGGAGGAGCTCGTTCACCTCGAGGTGCGCGAGGGCGGCGTCGGTGACCGCCTGCACGTGCTCGATGCGCTCGCGGGCGGCGCGCTCGGCCTCGAAGAGGCGCGCATGCTCGATCGCGAGCGCGGCCCGGTCGGCCACGAGCTGGAGCAGCTCGACCTCCTCCTCCTCGAAGGCGCGCGACTTGAGGGACCCGACATGGAGCACGCCGCGCACCTCTCCCTCCACGACGAGCGGCACGCCGAGCATCGACTTGACCCCCTTCTCCCGCAGGAGCGGGTTGAGGACGTGCCCGTGGTCGACGTCGTCCAGGATCACCGGCCGCTTCTCGGCGGCGATCCGGCCCGCGAAGCCGGCGCCGACCGGGACGCGGACGCCCTGCTCCACCTCCTCCTCGATGCCGAGCGCGGCACGCGCGACGAGCTCGTTCGTGCCCTCGTCGATCAGGAGGATCGCGCAGGTGTCGACCTCGAGGATCTGTCTCGTGCGCTCGAGCAGCGCCACGAGCAGCTCGTCGAGACGGAGGTGCGCGAGGGCGGCGTCCGTGACCGACTGCAGCCTGCGGACGTGCTCGGCCGTTGATCCCTGCGGCCACACGGCAGTGGCAGTTCCACGAAGCGCGCGAAGCTACGCCTGCGCGGGCCACGCGAAGCGGGCCGCGAGAACCGCGGCGGCGAGCACGATGCCGGCCGCGACCTCCGCGAGCCACACGTCGCGGTACCGGATCGGATCGACGGTCACGCGCCGCGCGAGCGGCTCGAGGGAGAGCGCCGCGGCGGTGACGAGGGCACCGGCGATCGCACGCCGCGTCCGCCACCGCCCGCCGAACCAGCCGAAGAGCGGCCCGGTCACGATCCCGCCGACGATGACCATCCGCTCGCTGACGACGAACCCGCGCAGCGTGGCCGCCGTGAGGTGCGCGTGCTCGACCGGGCTGAGCGTCATCAGCGCGTATCCGGCGAGCGCCGCGTACGTGCAGGCGAGCCCGAGCCACGCCGCGCGTCGCGGATCGCGCTGCGTCGCTCCTGCGACGAACGGCAGGACGAGCCACGGCGCCGAGAGGAGGCTGACGTCGGTCGACCAGCCGACCGCCCAGGCGTGCCCCGAGCCGGTCAGGCTGCCGAGATACTGGTCGGCAGCCCCGAAGGCGGCGGAGAGCACGAGCGCGAGGGCAACGGTCACGGCGGAATCGTAGTTCTATGCGCCGGCGAGTTGCCGCGCCGCCTCGTCGCTCAGGGCCCGCTCCTCGGCCCAGGCCGACTCGAACCGCTCGCCGAGCCGTTGCCGCAGACGAGCCACCGCGTCCTCCAGCTCGACGTAGTCGTCGGGATCGGGAATCGAGTCGTCTCCCGGAAGATCCGATCCGCGCAACGCCCGCGATGTTTACCGCGTTGCCGAGCTCTTCGTTCAGCTCGATGCTGCGGACGTAGAGCCGGCGCGCTTCGTCGTGGCGTCCCTCCATCCGTACGGTGGCGGCGCGCATGTGGAGCGGGAGACGGATCGCGGCCGGGTCGCCGAGCGGCTCGGCCGCCGCGTAGCCGATGTCGGCCCAGCGCCGCACCTCCGCGAAGGCGCCGCGCCGGAGCGTGACCCGCGCCAGGTCCGCGCAGGCGGACGCAAGGTCGTCGGAGGGTCCCGCCAGCTCGACGAGCTCGTAGCGCTTCCGGAAGGCACGCTCGGCGGCCCAGCCGGGCCAGGTACCCGTCCGTCTCGGCATCGGCGCGCACCAGGTGCGGCGCGGCCTTCCGCACCAGCGCGAGCAGGCTCTCGTCGGTCAACGGCCGCTGCGGTCGATCAGCTCGATGCGGTACCCATCCGGATCCTGGACGAAGCAGATCAGCGAGCCGCCCTCACGCACGTGGTACGGCTCACGCTCGGGCTCGATGCCCTGGCCGGCCAGCTCCGCCAGCGACGCCTCGAGGTCGTCGACGCCGACCGCGATGTGGCCGTAGCCGGTGCCGAGGTCGTACGTGCGGCCGTCGTGGTTGAAGGTCAGCTCGAGCACGGACTCCTGGTCTCCGATGCCGAAGAAGTAGTTCGTCGCCTCCTTCTCGCCGTTCCGGACGATGTCCATGTCGCGCTCGAAGCGGAAGCCGAGCGCCTCGTAGAATGCTCGGCTGCGCTCGGGGTCCGTGATCCGCACCATCGTGTGGAGGAACTGCGGCATGCCCGGATCCTACGCGGGCATAGAATCGCGCCGTGGCACTTGCCGTCCGCACGCTCGAGAACTTCGTCGGAGGCGCGTGGGTCGCCGCGACCGGCGACGAGGCACGCGCGATCGTCTCCCCGGTCACCGGCGAGACGCTCGCCGAGGCGCCCGACGCGAGCATCGCGGACGTCGACGCCGCGGTCGACGCCGCCCGCCGGGCGCAGCCGGTCTGGGCGGCGCGCTCGCCCTGGGAGCGCGCGGAGATCTGTCACGCGATCGCCGATCTCATCACCGGACGACGCGAGGACTTCGCGCGCGAGCTCACGCTCGAACAGGGAAAGCCGTACGAGGCCGAGGCGCTCGCCGACATCGACGAGACGGCCGAGAACTTCCGCATCGCCGCCGAGGACGTCAAGCGGATGGAGACGGCGATCATCCCCTCCCGCGATCCCGGCAAGCGGATCCTCACCTTCCGCAAGCCGAACGGCGTCTATGCCGCCATCACGCCGTGGAACTTCCCCACGCTGATCCCGGTCGAGCTGATCGCCCCGGGCATCGCCGCCGGCAACACGATCGTGATCAAGCCGTCGGAGTGGACGCCGCTCGCGATGGCCAACTTCATGCAGATCATGGCCGATGCGGGCCTGCCCGACGGCGTCGTCAACGTCATCTACGGCGGGGGTGAGGTCGGCGAGCGGCTCGTGACCCATCCCGGCGTCGACGGGATCGGCTTCATCGGCTCGCACACGACGGCGGAGAAGATCGTGCGAGCCGCAGGGCTGAAGCGGTCTCTGATCGAGGCGAGCGGCAACGGGCCGGTCGTCGTGTGCGAGGACGCCGATCTCGCGCGGGCGGCGGAGGGAGCGGTGTTCGGCGGCTTCTTCTGCGCCGGCCAGGTCTGCTGCGCAACCGAGCGGGTGCTCGTCCACGAGCGTGTCCACGACGAGTTCCTCGACGAGGTCGTGCGCGTCGCCTCGGAGTGGCGGCTCGGCGACCCGTTCGAGCCCGAGACCAGGGTCGGCCCGATGAACAACGAGCCGACCGCGGCGAAGATGGACCGGCATCTCGAGGACGCCGTCGAGAAGGGCGCCGAGGTCGTGCTCGGCGGCTCGCGGGCGAGCGGTCATCCGACGGAGCTCTACTACGAGCCGACCGTCGTCACCGGCGTGGGCGTCGACACGCTGATCAACCGGGAGGAGACGTTCGGGCCGATCGTCCCGCTCATCCGCGTCGGCTCGGACGACGAGGCGGTCGCCGTCGCGAACGACTCGCACCTCGGGCTCCAGGCGGCCGTCTACACCTCGAGCCTCTCGCGCGCCTTCCGCTACCTCGACGACCTCCGGGTCGGCAACGTCGTCGTCAACGACTCGACCGACTACTGGGAGGCGCACGAGCCGTTCGGCGGGGCGCCGGGGACGCAGACCGGCTGGGGCCGGATCGGCGGCCGCTACACGATGCTCGACATGACCGACCTCAAGACGGTCGTGCTCGACGTCGGCGGCGGGCTCGACTAGGCGCCTGCGAGATCCTCCGCGACCAGCGCGTACAGCACCGAGTCGGCCCACTCGCCGTCCTTGAGATAGGCCTTCCGCTTTCGCCCCTCGCGGACGAAGCCGGCGCGCTCGGCGTGCGCGCAGGCGCGCTCGTTGAAGGCGTAGATCTCGAGCTCGAGCCGGTGGAAGCCGAGCTCCTCCAGGAGATGCCGCTGGAAGAGGCGCGCCGCGTCGTCGCCGAGCCTGCGGCCGCGGAAGCGCGGGTGGACCGCGAGCCGCTCGAGCCGCGCGATGCGGTTGCGCTCGCTGACGAGGTGGAAGCCGAGCATCCCGGCCGGCTCGCCGTCCAGCTCGATCACGAAGCGGCCGAAGCTGCCGGGCTCCGCGAGCGAGCGCTCGATCTCGCCGAGCACCTCCTCGCGCGTTGCGGCGGTGCGCGGGCCGAGAAAGGGCCGGACGTCGTCGCTCGAGAGCAGCTCGAGCAGGAAGTCCGCGTCAGGCGGCCTCGCGCGCCTCAGCTCGACCGGCACGCAGGGACGCTAGTCGAACGGAGCCCGTGGCGAGCGCGACGCCCACCAGCACGAGCGCGAGCGCGAGGAACGCGATCGGCCCGAATCTCTCGCCGAGGAAGATCGCGCCGTACGCGAGCGCGATCGGCGGCACGAGGTACGTCACGAGGGTGGCGTAGTTCGCGCCGGCGCGCTGGATGAGCTCGAAGAAGAGCAGATACGCGATCGCGGTGCCGACGAAGCCGAGGACGACGATCGCCATGACTGTCTCCCCGTGCCACATACCGGACGGCGCCTGGGCGACCCCGACCGGGATCGCGGCGAGCGCCGACACGCCGGTGGACGCGAGCGCCACGACGAGCGGCGGCGTCGTGCGCAGGTGGCGACCCGCGAGCAGCGTCCCGATCGCGTAGCAGAGCGCCATGCCCACGACTGCGAGAGCCGCGAGGAGCTTTCCGTGCGGCTGCGCGCCCACGAGCAGCGCGACGCCGACGAAGCCGATCCCGAGGCCGACGAGACGCAGGCCGCCGACACGCGCCTCGCGGAAGAACCCGAACGCGACGAGCGCGTTGAAGATCGGCACGGCGCCCTGGATGATCGACGCGAGCCCCGAGTCGATCCGCGTCTCGCCCCAGGAGAGGAGCCAGAACGGCACGGCGGTGTTCACGAGCGCGACGACGACGAGCCAGCGCCACGCGCCGCGGAGCTCCTGCAGCGTCCGGCGGAGCCCGAGACTCGCCGCGGCGATCGCCGCCAGCAGGAGCGTGGCCGAGCCGAGCCGGCCGAGGACGAGGGTCGAAGGCGCGAGCTGCCGGTCGGCGATCTTGATCAGCATGAACGACGCACCCCAGATGAGCGCGAGCAGGGTGAGGAGGACCGACGGGCGACGCATCTACAGACGAAACGCAACGTCGTCGGCTCCCGTGAGATTCCGCCGGACCGGCGGTTACACTGAATCACCTGACGGAGCTGGCCGCCCATCAGCCCCTCCACCGCGCCCTTGGTCTCACCGACCGGGAAGCGGGGCGTATCCGGGAGCTGCTCGGCCGCGACCCGAACCATTTCGAGCTGGCGGTCTTCTCGCTTCTCTGGTCGGAGCACTGCGGCTACAAGCACTCGGCCCCGCTCCTGAAGCGGCTTCCGTCGACCGGCGGGCGGGTCCTGCAGGGGCCGGGCGAGAACGCCGGCGTGCTCGACCTCGGCGACGGGACGGCCGTCGCGTTCAAGGTCGAGTCGCACAACCATCCCTCCGCCGTCGAGCCCTTCCAGGGCGCGGCGACCGGGATCGGCGGGATCCTGCGCGACGTGATCGCCATGGGCGCGCGGCCGATCGCCCTCCTCGACGGGCTCTGGTTCGGCAGGCCCGGCTTCCGGTTCCAGCAGGCCGTCGCCGGCATCGGCCAATACGGCAACTGCGTCGGCGTGCCGACGGTCGGCGGGCAGACGGTCTTCGATCCCGCCTACGAGTCGAACTGCCTCGTCAACGCGATGTGCGTCGGACTGCTCGAGACGGGCCGGCTGCGCTCGGCGAAGACGAGCGCGACGGGACGGCTCGTCGTCCTCTACGGCGCGACGACCGGGCGCGACGGCATCGGCGGGGCGTCGGTGCTCGCGAGCGCGGAGCTGAGCGAGGACGACGCCGACAAGCGGCCGTCCGTCCAGGTCGGCGACCCGTTCACCGGCAAGAAGCTGATCGAGGTCTCGCTCGAGCTCGTCGAGGCGGGCCTCGTCGAGTCGCTGCAGGACTGCGGGGCCGCGGGGCTCGCGTCGGCCCTGGCCGAGATGGCCTCCGGCGGCACAGGCATCGACGTCCACCTCGACCGCGTCCCACTCCGCGAGGAGGGCATGGAGCCGTGGGAGATCATGATCTCGGAGTCGCAGGAACGGATGGTCGCGGCCGTGCGGCCCGAGATGCTCGACGCGGTGCGCGAGGTCTGCGCGCGCTGGGAGCTGCCCTGCACGGCGATCGGCGAGGTGACCGGCTCCGGCGCGCTGCGCGCGTTCCACGACAGCGAGGTCGTCGGCGAGATCCCCGCGCGGCTGCTCACCGACGAGTGCCCCCGCTACGAGGTCGAGCAGGTCGCGGAGCCTCGACCGGCTGAGCGACCGCCGAGACCCGACTTCGACGTCCGCGAGGTGATCGAGCAGTACGACCACCTCGTCGGCTCGCGCACCGTCCGGCGTCCCGGCCTCGACGCGGCCGTCCTCCGCCTGCGGCCCTCGATGCACGGCCTCGCCGTCGCGTTGCAGGGCCCGGCCCCCGGCGAGAACGACGGCTTCCGCGCCGGGGTCCAGGCGACCCTCGGCGCCGCCCGCAACGTCGCGTGCGCCGGCGGCGAGCCCCTCGGTCTGACCGACTGCCTCAACTTCGGCAATCCCGAGAAGCCGGGGATCGCGTACGAGCTCGGCCAGGCGATCGAGGGGATCGCGCAGGCCGCGGAGGCGCTCGGCATCCCGGTCGTCTCGGGCAACGTGTCGCTCTACAACGACGCCGACGGCGCCTCGATCCCGCCGACCCCGGTCGTGGGCTGCGTCGGCCTCGTCGCGGATGTCCGGCGCGTGCCCGGCCGCTGGCAGAGCGGCGACGTCGTCCTGCTCGCGACCTCGCCGGACGGGTCGGTCGCGGCCGAGGCCGCGCTGATCCGCTTCCTCTGGAAGGCCGCGCCGCATCTCGCCCTCTGTCACGACGTCGGCAGCGCCGGTATCGAGGCGGCGCTCGCGGAGGCGGCGGCGTGGAGCGGCGGCCTCGAGGCCGCCGTCGAGCTGCCGCCGGAGTACGACGCGCGGCGCGGCGCCGCCATCCTCGCCTGCCGGCCCAGCCGGGTCCGGCGTCTCGGCTCGCGCGGCTTCGTCCGGATCGGAGTCGTCGCCTGATGTGCGGCGTGTTCGGAGTCCATGCGGCGGAGCGCGACGTGGCGCGCCTCACGTACTTCGGCCTCTTCGCGCTCCAGCACCGGGGCCAGGAGTCCGCGGGCATCGCCGTCTCCGACCGAGGGCGTCTGACGGCGCTGCGCGACCTCGGCCTCGTCTCCCAGGTCTTCGACGAGCAGAAGCTCGGCGGCCTGCGCGGCCAGGTCGCGATCGGGCACACGCGCTACTCGACGACCGGCTCCTCGCAGTGGGCGAACGCGCAGCCGCTCGTCCAGCACGGTCGCGTGCGGACCGTCGCGCTCGGCCACAACGGGAACCTGATCAACGTCGGCGAGCTGCGCGACGAGCTGCGCGAGGCAGGCGTCCCCCTCGGGACGACGTCCGACAGCGAGCTGATCGCCGCGCTGATCGCGAACGATCCCGCGCCGCTCGAGGAGGCGGTGGCGAACTCGATGCGGCGGCTCGAGGGCGCCTACTCCATCGTCGCGCTGTCGGAGGGACGGCTCGTCGGCTTCCGCGATGCGCACGGCTTCCGTCCGCTCGTGATCGGACGCCTCGAAGAGGATTGGGTCGTGGCCTCCGAGACGTGTGCGCTCGACCTCGTCGGCGCCGAGTTCGTGCGGGAGGTCGCTCCCGGCGAGCTCGTCGTCGTCGACGAGGACGGCCTCCGCGCAAAGCAGGCGCTCGAGCAGCCCGACGGCGGCGCGCTCTGCATCTGGGAGTTCTTCTATCTCGCGCGCCCGGACAGCCGGCTCGAGGGGATCGAGGTGCACAACGCGCGCGTGCGGATGGGCGAGCGGCTCGCCCAGGAGGCGCCGGTCGAGGCCGACCTCGTGCTCCCCATTCCCGACTCGGGAACGCCCGCGGCGATCGGCTTCGCGCGCGCGCTCGGGCTGCCGTTCAGCGAGGGTCTGATCAAGAACCGCTACGTCCAGCGTACGTTCATCCAGCCCGACCAGGCGCTGCGGCGGCAGGGGATCAGGCTCAAGTACCACCCCGTGGCGGAGGTCACGGGCAAGCGCGTCGTGGCCGTCGACGACTCGATCGTCCGCGGCAACACGACGCGCGAGATCGTGCGCATGCTGTTCGACGCGGGCGCGGCCGAGGTGCATCTCCGCATCTCGTCGCCGCCGGTGATCGGGCAGTGCTTCTACGGGATCGACCTCGCCGACCCCTCGGAGATGATCGCCTCGACGCGGACGGTCGAGGAGGTGCGTGAGCACGTCGGCGCCACCTCCCTCGCCTATCTCTCGCACGACGGACTCGTCGAGGCGACGCGGCGCCCGGCGTCGGCGCTCTGCCGCGCCTGTCTCACCGGCGAGTACCCGACCGACGTGCCCGCGGAGGCCGCGAAGCTCAGGTTCGAGCCGGCGCGCGCGTAGCCGCCGCGACCGGCGCGCACCCGTTGGCACGATGAGTCGCGGTGCATCTGTTCCACTACCACCTCGTCACGAGCCGGGTCCGGGAGGTCGAGGCGCGCTACATCGGCAAGCTCGCGTTCGGCCTCGTCGCGCGCCACGGCCGGATCGGCGAGGAGCTCTCCTCCTACGAGCCCGGCGTCGCCTGGAGCGAGCTCGACGCGATGGGCTTCAAGCTCCGCCTCACGGAGCTCGAGAAAGGAGCCGTCAACGTCGTCGTCCAGCCCGGCCAGTGGCCGACGCCGCGGGTCGACCATCTCGGGTTCGTGCTCGACGAGGACGAGTTCGAGACGGCCCTCGAGCGGGCCGAGCGGAACGACCTGCGCGTCCAGGAGCACGGGGGCCGGCGCACGTTCGTCTCCACGAACGCGGGCTACCGGCTCGAGCTCCATCCGCCGCGCGAGTGGATCGACGAGCTGCTCGCGCAGGGCGACGAGCTGCGCCTCTCGGAGCTGCACCTCAAGGCCGACGACCCGTCCGGCAAGGCGAAGGCGCTCGAGCAGATCCTCGGCGGCGAGCGCGACGGTACGAGCGTGGAGGTGGGCGACACCGTCGTCCGCTTCGTCCGCGGCGGCCCACAGGGCCGGCCGGAGCTCTTCGGCGAGCTGTTCGTCTAGCAGCGATCGTAGACTCGGCTCGTGAGCGGGCAAGGACGGACGTACGACGCGGCGGGCGTCTCGCTCGCCACGGCAGGGGCGGTGGTCGACCGGCTGCGCGCGGCCGTCGAGTCGACGGGCGCGACCGGCTTCGGCGCCTTCGCGGCGCTCCACCCGCTCGACGAGCGGCGCCTGCTCGCAACCTCCACGGATTCGATCGGGACGAAGCCGATGGTCGCGCGGCCGCGGGGCCTCCTGCGCAACTGCGGCGCCGACATGGCCGCGCACTGCATCAACGACGTGATCACCTGCGGGGCCGAGCCGCTCGTCCTGCTCGACTACGTCGCCGCGGCTCGGATCGAGCTCGACCAGGTCGCGGAGCTCGTGGAGGGCGCCGCGGAGGTCTGCCGCAACGCCGGCGTCGCGCTGGTCGGCGGCGAGACGGCGGAGATGCCCGACGTGTACCGCGAGGACGAGCTCGACTTCGCCGCAACCTGCGTCGGAGTCGTGGAACACGACGCGCTGATCGACGGCTCAGCGGTCGAGGCGGGCGACGTCGTGCTCGGCTTCCCGTCGGCCGGCGTGCACGCGAACGGCTTCACGCTCGTCCGGCGCGTGCTCGAGGAGGAGGACTACGACGGCGACGACCTGCTCGCTCCCACGCGGCTCTACCTCGACACCGCCCGCAGGCTACGCGGCCGCGCCCTCGCCTTCGCGCACGTGACCGGCGGAGGCATCGCCGGGAACCTCGAGCGCGTCCTCCCCGAGGGCCGGGAGGCCGAGATCGACTGGGACGCGTGGGAGCGCCCGCTCGTCTTCCGCTGGCTCGCCCGCCACGTGGACGAGGAGGAGCTGCGCCGCGTGTTCAACCTCGGCATCGGCTGGTGCGCCGTCGTCCGTGAGGCCGAGCCGGGCGAGCGCGTGATCGGGCGGATCGTGTGATCGGGGTGCTCGTCAGCGGTGAGGGCACGAACCTCCAGGCGCTGATCGACGCCGGCCTGCCAATCGTGGCGGTCGCGTCGAACAGGCGCGGCGTGCGGGCTCTCGAGCGCGCGGAGGCGGCCGGAATCGAGACGGCCGTCTTCGAGGCGGGCGACTTCGCGACGCGAGAAGAGAGGGACGTCGCGCTCGCCGAGTGGCTGCAGTCGCGCCGCGTCGAGCTCGTCGTCTGCGCCGGGTACATGCACCTCTTCCGCAAGCCGTTCTTCGACTACTACGGCGGGCGGATCGTGAACACCCACTCCGCCCCGCTCCCGGAGTTTCCCGGCGCCCGTCCGATCGAGGACGTGCTCTCGGCAGGCGCCGACGAGACGGCCGCGACGGTCCACTGGGTCGACGAGGGCGTCGACACCGGCCCGGTGATAGCCGCCGAGCGTGTCCCCGTCCTGCCCGACGACACGGCCGACACGCTGCGCGCCCGCGTGCAGCAGGTCGAGCACCGGCTGCTGCCCGAGGTGGTGAGAGAGCTCCTGGAGTCTCCGACTGCTCGCCGGCAAGCGGGACGAGCGAGCGAGGCGGGGACAGTACGAGACGTACGGCCACGCCGAGCGAGCGATGGACCGCGCCGCCAGCGGGCAGAGCGGGCCGCAGAGGCCGGCTCTGCCGGCCGGGAGCGGCCTGCGTCCGGTGGCACCAGGCGCGCGCTGATCTCGACGTGGGACAAGTCCGGCCTGGACGCGTTCGCGCGCGGGCTCGTCGGCCTCGGCTGGCGGCTCGTCGCGAGCGGCAACACCGCCGCGGCGCTCGAGGCGATCGGCCTGCCAGTGGAACGCGTCGAGGCCGTGACCGACTTCCCCGAGATGCTCGGCGGACGCGTCAAGACGCTGCATCCGCGCGTCCATGCCGGCATCCTCGCGCGCCGCGACGAGGCGCAGGACGTCGCCACGCTCGAGGAGCACGGGATCGAGGCGTTCGACCTCGTGTGCGTGAACCTCTATCCGTTCGAGGACGTCACGGCGCGGCTCGGCGTGACCGAAGCGGAAGCGGTCGAGAACATCGACATCGGCGGCCCGTCGCTGCTCCGCGGCGCGGCGAAGAACTTCGCCCACTGCGCGCCCGTCTGCCGGCCGGACCAGTACGACCTCGTCCTCGAGGAGCTAGGCGAGGACGGGGAGCTGTCGCTCGAGACGCGCCGCCGGCTCGCGGCGGAGGCGTTCGCGCACACCGCCGCCTACGAGGCCTCGATCGCGACGTGGTTCAACGCGCGTGAGGACCTCCCCGACTCGCTCGTCGTCTCGCTCGAGAAGGTGCTCGACCTCGCCTACGGGGAGAACCCGCACCAGCGTGGCGCGTACTACGCGGAGCGAGGAGCCCGCCGCCACCTCCTTTCCCGCGTCGAGCAGCTTCACGGCCCGGAGCTCTCCTTCAACAACCTCTTCGACCTCGACGGAGCACGGGCGCTCGCGCACGAATTCACCCAACCGTGCTGCGTGATCGTCAAGCACGCCAATCCCTGTGGAGTCGCGATCGGGGCGACGATCGAGGAGGCGTACGACAAGGCGCACGCCTCCGACCCGACCTCCGCGTACGGGGGCGTCGTCGTCCTCAACCGCGAGGTGCCGGTATCGGTCGCGGGAAAGATCGCGGTCTCCGCCGATCTCGTTTTCGCCCCTTCCTACGGTGACGACGCGCTCGCTGCGATCCGAGAGCGCCGCAAGATGATTCGCGTCCTCGTCGACCGCGAGCGACGCGCGGGCGATCCCGGCGAAAGGGGCTTCAAGCGCGTGACGGGAGGCATGCTCGTCCAGGACCCCGACGGCGAGATCGAGGATCACGACGGCTGGCGGGCCGTGACCGGCGAGCCGGCCCAGCCGCAGTGGGACGACCTCGTCTTCGCCTGGCGGGTGTGCAAGCACGTGGCCTCGAACGCGATCGTGCTCGCGAAGGACCTGCAGACGATCGGGATCGGAGCGGGCCAGATGAGCCGAGTCGACGCCGTGCGCATCGCGGTCGGGAAGGCGGCCGAGTTCGGCCACGGCACGAAGGGCTCGGCGCTCGCGTCCGACGCGTTCTTCCCCTTCCCCGACGGGCCGCAGATCGCGCTCGACGCCGGGGTCACCGCGATCGTCCAGCCCGGCGGCTCACGCCGTGACGAGGAGGTGATCGCCGCGGTCGCCCAGGCGGGCGCCGCGATGGTCTTCACCGGCCGACGTCACTTCCGGCACTGAGGCCGGGCAACGGGATGTCGATTTGGGGGTCGGACGTTCGTCTACCTACGATGGCCGAAGCAACGGGGGAGGAGACTCGATGAACGCTGCTGCACCCGATCCGCGCCGCTGGCAGGCACTCGCGCTCGTCTGCGTGGCCTTCTTCATGACCGTGCTCGACGTGTCGATCGTCAACGTCGCGCTTCCGTCGATCAAGACCTCGCTCCACGTCAGCGACGTCACCGTCCAGTGGGTGCTCATCGCCTACACGATCACCTTCGGCGGCTTCCTCCTCCTCGGCGGGCGCGCGGGCGACCTGCTCGGGCGCAGACGGATGTTCATGGTCGGGATGCTGCTCTTCAGCGCGGCCTCGCTCGTCTGCGGGCTCGCCGGCTCGATCGGCGTCCTCATCGCCGCCCGCGCCGTGCAGGGGCTCGGCGCGGCGATCGTCTCCCCCGCGACCCTCGCCATCATCACGACCACCTTCGAGGAGGGCGCCGAACGGAACAAGGCGCTCGGGATCTGGGGAGCCATGGGCGGCAGCGGCGCGGCGGCGGGCGTCCTCTTCGGCGGGATCCTGACGAAGTACCTCGGCTGGGAGTGGATCTTCTTCGTCAACGTCCCGGTCGGCGCGATCGTGCTCGCGCTCACCCGCCCGATCGTGCGCGAGAGCCGGGCGCAGGGCGTCCGCGGCTTCGACGCCGGCGGCGCGGTCACCGTCACCGGCGGGCTGGCGCTGCTCGTGTACGCGATCTCGAAGGCGCCGGACGACGGCTGGGCCAACGGCCGCACGATCGGCCTCCTCATCGGCTCGGCCGTTCTGCTGCTCGCGTTCCTCGCGATCGAGGCGCGCCACCGCCAGCCGCTCGTCCCGTTCCGGATCTTCCGCACCAAGACGCTCGCGGGCGCGAACGTCGCCGGCTTCCTGCTCGGCGCGGTGATCTTCGCCAACTTCTTCATCCTCACGCTCTACGTGCAACAGGTGCTCGGATACTCGGCGCTCAAGACGGGGCTCACCTTCCTCGCGACCGCCGGGACGACGATCCCGGTGGCCGGCGCCGCCCAGGCGCTCGTGACGCGGATCGGCGTGCGGCCCGTCCTCACGGTCGGGCTCGCGCTCATCGCGGCGGCGATGTTCTTCTACGCGCAGATCCCGGTCAGCGGCTCCTACGCGGGCGACCTGCTGCCCGGCTATCTGATGATGGGCTTCGGGCTCGCGTTCTCGTTCATCCCGGTCTCGATCGCCGCCCTCGCCGGGGTCGAGCACCACGAGTCCGGGCTCGCCTCCGGCCTCCTCAACACGTCGCAGCAGATCGGCGGCGCGCTCGGCGTCGCCATCGCCGCGACCGTCGCGTTCACCCACGAGCGGACACTGCTCGCCTCGGGCCATTCGGTGCCGCAGGCGATGACGAGCGGCTTCGCGCTCTCGTTCTGGGTGCTCGGCGGGCTCGGCGTCGCCGGCGTGCTCGCCGCGTTGCTACTCGTGCGCTCGGGCGAGGCGCCGGTCGAGGCTCAGAGCTCACCGGGGCTGGCATAGCGCATGAAGAACGGGCCGAGCCCGGCCTGGTTGACCGCGAACATGAGCTCGAGGTGGTCCTCGAGCAGCCGCGCGCGGTCGAGGCCGCCCGCATAGACGGGGGCGTAGCCCGCGTCGCGGATCAGCTGCTCGGTGACCTCGCGCGCCTCGTCCTCGGCGCAGAAGAGGTTGGACGGCCGGACCCGCTGCGTGTCGATCTGGTCGTAGACGGCGGCGAAGTTGAGGTTGAACGACTTGGCCGTCGGGCCGCCGACGATCGAGCGAACCTCGTGCGCGAGCGACTCGAACTCCTCGTTGCGGCCGCCGATCGCGTTCGTCGCGTCGATCGTCACCTTGCCCTCGATGCCGGTAACCCGGCCGAGCGAGTTCGCGATCTCGGTCGCGGGAACCGCGACGAGCAGGACGTCGGCGTCCGAGGCGTCGCCGCCGTCCCGCCCCAGCTCCTGCACCTCGTGGCCGGCGTCGCGCCACCTCCGCGCGAGCCCGCCGCCGACGTTTCCCCTGCCGATCACCGTGGTCTTCATGGCTCCCTCCCACGTTTCGCCGGACACTAGGCTTTCCCCGATGCCGCGCGAGTATCCGACCGTCCTCGACCTCGTGGGTGGGACACCCATCGTCCGGCTCGACAGGCTGTCGCCGCCGGGGCACGCGCGGATCGTCGCCAAGCTCGAGTACCTCAACCCGGGGGGCTCGGTCAAGGACCGGATCGGCCTCGCGATGATCGAGCAGGCCGAGCGCGAAGGGAAGCTGAGGCCGGGCGGCACCATCGTCGAGCCGACCTCTGGGAACACGGGCGTCGGGCTCGCCATCGCGGCCGCCGGCAAGGGCTACCGCTGCATCTTCGTCATGCCCGACAAGATGAGCCAGGAGAAGATCTCGATGCTGCGTGCGTACGGCGCGGAGGTCGTGATCACGCCGACCGCCGTCGACCACGACTCGCCGGAGTCGTACTACTCCGTCTCCTCGCGGCTCGCCGAGGAGATCCCAGGCGGGTTCAAGCCCGACCAGTACTCGAACATGGCGAACCCGCAGGCGCACTACGACGTGACGGCGCCCGAGATCTGGGAGCAGACCGGCGGCGAGCTCGACGCGATCGTCATCTCCGTCGGCACCGGCGGCACGATTTCCGGCGTCGGCCGCTGGTTCCACGAGCGCAAGCCGGAGGTGAAGATCGTCGGCGTCGACCCCGAGGGGTCGATCTACACCGCGAAGGACGAATCCGAGCTCCACCCCTACCTCGTCGAGGGGATCGGCAAGGACACGTGGCCCGACACCATCGACCTGAAGGTCGTCGACGAGTGGATCCAGGTCTCCGACCGCGATTCGTTCCTCATGGCGCGACGGCTCGCCCGGGAGGAGGGGATCCTCGCCGGCGGCTCCGCGGGCTCGGCCCTCGTCGGCGCGACCCGCGTCGCGGAGCGGCTCCCCGCCGAGGCGACCGTGCTCGCCGTCGTCCCGGACTCCGGCCGCTCGTACATGTCGAAGTTCTACGACGACAACTGGATGCTCGAGCACGGCTTCGTCGAGCGGCAGACGTCGCTGCCGACCGTCGCCGAGCTGCTGAGCGCGAAGCACGGCGGCCGGGTGCCGGAGCTCGTCACGATCGCCGCCCACGCGAAGGTCGGCGAGGGCATCGACACGATGCAGCGGTACGGCATCTCGCAGCTCCCGGTCGTGCGTGACGGGCAGTGCGAATCGCTGGCGGACGTGATCGGCTCGCTGCAGGACCGGGCGCTGCTCGAACGCGTCTTCGGCAACCCGGACGCGGTGCACGAGGACGTCGCGGCCGCGATGCAGCCGCCGCTCGCGGCGGTCGAGGCGTCGGCGACCCTGGACGAGGTCTTCGCGACGCTGACCGGCGGGATGAGCGCGGTCGTCGTCGCCCGCGACGGCAAGCCGGTCGGCGTCCTCACGCGCTCCGACCTGCTCGAGTTCCTGGCGCACCGCTCGTGACGCTCCGCGTCGTCGGCGCCGGCCTGCCTCGCACGGCGACGCGCTCGCTGAAGGATGCGCTCGAGCGCCTCCTCGGCGGCCGCTGTTACCACATGACCGAGGTGTTCCAGCACCTCGACGACGTGCCGACGTGGCGCGCTGCGCTACGGCGCGACGAGATCGACTGGCGCTCGTTCCCGCCGGACTGTGTCGCCACCATGGACTGGCCGGCCTCGGCGTTCTGGCGCGAGCTCGCGGAAGCGAGCCCCGACGCCGTGATCCTCCTCTCGACACGCGACAGCGCGGCCACGTGGTGGGAGAGCGCCGACGAGACGATCTTCCCGGTACTGCGGAAGCCCGTCGAGCAGCCCGAGAACGAGGAGTGGCAGCAGATGGTGCTCGAGCTCGCGAGGCGAGAGATCGGCCCGGCCTGGGACGACGCGGAGCGGGCGCAGGCGTTCTACGAGCGGCACAACGAGGAGGTGCGGCGCCGGGCGCCGGCCGACCGGCTCCTCGACTGGCAGGCCGGCGACGGCTGGGAGCCGCTCTGCGAGGCCCTGGGGCTCCCCGTGCCGGACGAGCCGTTCCCACGGGTCAACACGCGGGAGGAATGGCTCGCGCGTGCCGAGCAGTGACCCGGTAGCGCGTCGCTACTCTCCGGGCGTGCCCGTCGACCGGCTCGAATCGCTTCTCCGCGACGCGTTTCCCGACGCCTCCGAGCTGCGCGTCGAGGACCGCACCGGCGGCGGCGACCACTTCCAGGTGACCGTCCAGAGCGCGCGCTTCGACGGGCTGCCGCTGCTCGAGCAGCACCGGCTCGTCAACGACGCGCTGGCCGAGCCGCTGCGCAACGGCACCATCCACGAGCTGCGAATCAAGACGAGGGGGACCACGTGAGCGAGCTGAGCGAACGCATCAAGGACGTGATCGAGAACGAGCCGGTCGCGCTGTTCATGAAGGGGACACCGCAGTTCGTGATGTGCGGCAACTCCGGCCGGGCGCTCGAGGCGCTCCGCGCGGCGGGCGCGCCGGTGACCGCCGTGGACGTCCTCCCCGACTCGTCGATCCGGCAGGAGCTCTCGGAGCTGTCGGGCTGGCCGACGATCCCGCAGGTGTTCGTCAAGGGCGAGCTCGTCGGCGGCGCCGACATCGCGCAGGAGCTCGCGGAGAGCGGAGAGCTGCGGAAGATCCTCGAGGACAAGCTCGGCCCCGGCTACACCGACGCCGCCCGGGAGCGCGTCGTCGACGTGCTCGGCGGCACCCGCGCCTAGAACACGAACGGGAGGAGCATCCTCGTCGAGCGCTTGTAGAGCCGGTACTCGTCCGGGAACTGCTCGGTGAGATATCGCTCCTCGACCGCCGCGCTGTAGACGAAGTAGACGGCGGCGAGCCCGACGGCCGCAAGCCACCACCAGCTCAGTCCCACGGCCGTCCCGATGCCGGCGGTCAGGACGCCCGCGTAGATCGGGTGGCGGACGAGCCGGTACGGCCCCCCGGTCACGAGCTCCGGTTCGTCCTTGCGCGTCATCGGGGTGCCCCAGTTGCGCCCGATGTGCAGGCGAGCCCAGACCGCGAAGCCGAGCCCGAGGGCGAGGAGGAGGAGGCCGATCCCGGCCCGCCACGCATCCGAGTGGACGCCGTGGCCCCGCAAGACGCCGAGCCGGACGAGCACGACGGCGAGGATCGCGAGCACCACCCGGATCCGCAGCTCGCGGGACCAGGAGACGCGGCCCCGCTTCGCCGAGAATGCCGCGACGAGCCAGTACAGGCAGAAGGCCCCCCAGCCGGCCTCGAAGACGAGCTCCACCACGCGCATCGGCCACAAGTTTGCGGTCCCGGATTAGCGCCGGGGCGAGCCGGGGACGCGCCGGGCATGAAAAAGCTTCTCGAACTCCTCGTCTGCTTCATCCACCCGCTCGCGGTCGTGCTCGCGTGGATCAACCTGCTCGGCCGGGGCGACCTGTCCGGAATCCAGAAGCTCGCGTGGGCCGTGTTCCTCATCGTGCCGGTCGTCCCGTTCGTCTATGTCCTGACCGGCGGCGACCTGTGGTGAGCTGACCGCGCGCGCGATACGGTCGCCGCGTGGAGATTCCCGAAGAGGTGCGGCGGCTGGCGCTCGATCCGTTCGGCGAGCTGCCGGTGCCCCGTGCGGTCGAACGGGTCGAGCTGGGCGGCGCGATCCTGGGGATCAATCCCTGGCCTTCGGCGCAGATCGTGCGGCCCACGGGCCTCACCCCGGCCGACGTTGCCGGGAGGGTGGAGACGGCGCGTGCCGTCGCGCGGGAGCGTGGCAAGCGCGTGCTCGCATGGTGGATCGCGCCCGAGCACGACGACCTGGCTCCGGCGCTCGAGGCCGCAGGCCTGGTGAACGCGGACACACCGGGGTTCGAGGCCGTCGAGAACGGGATGGCGCTGACCTCGCCGCCGGCGGTACAGCCCGCCGACGGCGTCGAGATCGGCGTGGTGCGGGACCGGGAGGAGTTCGAAGCGGCCGGGGACGTGACGCGCACGGTGTTCGGTCTGCCGGCGATTGCGCCGCAGCCGCTACGCCGACTATCTCGAGGAGCTCGAGCTCGGAATGACCCTGTACGCCGCGATCGACGGCCGCATCGTCGGCGCCTCCCACGCCGCGTTCGGCAGGGCCGGCATCAACCTGTTCGGGGCGGCCGTCGTCCCGGAGGCGCGCGGACGCGGGGTGTACCGGTCGCTCGTGCTCGCTCGCTGGGATCTCGCGGTCGAGCGCGGGACGCCGGCGCTCACGGTGCAGGCGGGGCGCATGTCACGGCCGCTCTGCGAGCGGATGGGCTTCGTCTTCGTCGACGCGGTTCGCGTCTTCGTCGACGAGCTGACCGGCTAGGGACGGCCCGCCGAGCGCCAGGCCTCGGCGAGCGGGCGTCGGTAGAAGAGCGCCAGCGGCACCGCGACGACGAGCAGGATCAGCTCGTCGACCGGTCCTGGGATCGGCATGAGGCCGAGCGCGGCGAGCGCTCTGAGCGGTCTCGGGATGCGTTCGTCGGTCGCCGCGATCCTCACCGCCCGCAGGGTGCGCCGCAGGAGGGCGAACGCTTTCATGGCCGCAGCGTAGGCGAGGTCGCGTGATTCGGTCGTGCGGGTCGGGGAAGGAGCAAGGCGCAAAGCGACCGCGGAGGATCGAGTGGCAGCGACGGCCGAACAGCAGCAGTTGACGCAGGCGCTCCTGGAGGAGGTCGAGGGCACGGGCTTCCCGAGCGCCCCGCAGCTCGACCGGATCGAGCGGCTGATCTCGACGCGCGACGAGCTCGAGCTCTACATCGCCATCCTCGCCGAGAAGGTGCAGGGGACGCGGTTCCCGGCCGGCCAGATGCTCGATCGCGTCGAGCGGCTGCTGAGGGTGCTCGAACGGTACGACGAGGAAACGCGTGGAGAGCGCTGAGCCGGGCGACTCGCCGCTAGGCGCCTAGCGCCGGAACCGCGGCGGCTCGAGGGGCTCGATCAGCTGGACGGGGCCTCGGAAGCAGCGCGGGCAGCTCGGCATGGCCACGTCGAGCGGGGGCAGGTGATCCCGGAAGGTGCGGCCGCAGTCGCAGCAGCGAAGCAGAGCCCAGCGCGCGTGATTTCGGTCCACACCCGGTTTCTACGCCTGCCGGTTCGCCCACGTCAAGCGACCTGCGCTCGAGGCGACACTTCGGAGCGGTCATCGCTCCGGACGGTCCGAGTCGGCGAACTCGGGCACGGGCTCCTCCCACGCCTCCGAGATCCGCTCGAGCTCGCGGAACATCCCCTCGCCGGCCTTCTCCCTCGGAGCCGCCTCGGGCGCCGACGCCCACCGCGGGCCGGCGGGGAGGCCGAGCAGGTCTCGCAGCGTGTCGATGCGCCGGTGCAGCTCACGCCGGTGATCCGACACCTCCCGCTCCCGGCGACGGGCCGCCTCGCTCGCGAAGCCGTGGTCGATCTGCTGGTGCAGACGGCGACGCTCCGCCGAGACCTGAGCCTCCTCGGCTTCGAGGGCTGCGAGCTCCGCGCGGGCCTCGTCCAGGCTTTCTGATTTCACCGGATTTGTATCGGCAGCCACATTCGCGGCCGGGACCTTGCCTCGTGGTACGAACTGCCGGGCTCGAGCCGCGCAGCTCACGGCCCGGAGCCTTCACGCGTCTTTCCAGCGAGACACGAAGGAACGCCTGACGTCCCTGGCGGCAAGGTGCTCGTCACAGTCGGCGACTTTTTTCCAGCGGGGTCGTCGGAACATTGGCCGAGCGTCAAGAGGATCCGGGTGCCCGTGCGGTCATCGCATCTAGCCACTGGTGGAAAGTCCGATGGAAAGGTCGCGCGCTAGCCATCCGAGCGACTCTCGGTTCCGCTCCGACCTCGCCGCTCATTCGCCAGGTGCAGCAGGTATTGAGCGGTATCGGTCGCGGCCACTTCCGCTAGCCGTCGCCTACGCGAACGCCCTTACCCCTGACTGAGAGCTCTCAGCTCTTCGTGCCGGAGAGGATGAAGGCGACCAGGTCCGCGAGCTGCGTGGGCGAGAGGGACTTGCCGAAGGTCGTCGGCATGATCCCCTTGTTGAAGCCCTTCGCGATGTAGGCGTCCGGGTTGACGATCGACTGCTTGATGAACGCCGCGAGCGGCTTGTTGTGGTCCGCCTTCGCATCGGAGGCGGGCGCCGTGTCGAGATCCGGCCCGATCTTGCCCGCCGCGTTCGCCGGCTTGAAGGTGTGGCAGTTGCCGCAGCCGTTCGAGGCGAAGACGGCCCGTCCGGCGGCGGCCTTCCCTCCGCCGCCCGCGGCCGCCGTCGTGGTGCCGGCCGCCGACGTGGTGCCGGCCGCCGTCGTGGCAGTCGTCCCCGCGGTGGTCGTCGTCGGCGCCGCCGGGGTTCCGACGGTGACGGTGCGCACCGTCGCCGGCTTGCCGAGCGACGTGTAGTGGCCGACCGCCCAGCCGGCGAAGCCGACCGGGAAGAGCAGGATCGCGAAGAGCACCCAGATCAGCACCTCGCCCGTCGAGGTCCACGGATTCCTGCGTCTCGGGCGCGGCACGGGCGGGAGGCTATCGAGTCGCGGCGCGCCGTGGCGCGACTACTGGTAGGTAGGAGCCGTGCAGACCGCCCCCGTCAAGCTCGCCGCGATCCGGCGGCTCGCCGTGTCGGCCCAGGGCTACGCGCCGCGCTTCCGCCGCGCCCGGCCCGGCGACGTGGAAGCGGCGATCCGCCGCCTCGGCGCGGTGCAGCTCGACTCGATCTCGACCGTCGACCGGGCGCACCGCCTCACGCTCACGAGCCGGATCGGCGCCTACGCCGAGCAGGAGCTGCAAGGCCTCCTCTCCTCCGGCCGCGTCTTCGAGTACTGGGCGCACGAGGCCTGCCTCCTCCCCGTCGAGCTCTGGCCGTGCTTCCGGCGGACGATGGAGGGCAGCGGCCACTGGCGCGTCTTCGACCAGGCCCTCCGCGAGCACGCCGACCTCGTCGAGCCCGTGCTCGAGCGGATCCGCTCAGAAGGCCCGCTCGCGTCCCGCGACTTCGAGGGCGCCGGCGGGCGAGGCGACATGTGGGACTGGAAGCCCGCGAAGATGGTGCTCGAAGCCCTCTGGGACCGCGGTGTGCTCGCGATCGCCGGGCGAAACGGGTTCCAGCGGCGTTACGACCTCGCCGAGCGGGTCATCCCCCGGCTGATCCTCGACGCGCCGGTGCCGGACGAGGACGAGACGCTCCGCACGCTCGCGCTCCTCGCCGTGCGCGCGCGGGGGGCGCTGACAGAGCCGGCGATCCGCGAGCACTGGCGGCTCAAGGGCGGACGCGCCCGCCTCCACCACCACGTGACAGCGCTCGTCGACGAGGGCCTGCTGCGCGAGGCGGAGCCAGACGACGGCGGCCCGCCGTTCTACGTCGACGCGGAGGCGGAGCTCGACGGCGACCCCGCGCCGCCGGTGCTGCTCTGCCCGTTCGACAACCTGCTCTGGGACCGGCCGCTGCTCGAGCGGCTCTTCGGCTTCCGCCACGTGATCGAGGTCTACAAGCGCGAGCACGAGCGCCTCTACGGCTATTACGTGCTGCCGCTGCTCGCCGGCGACCGCATCGTCGGCCGCGCCGACCTCAAGGCCGACCGCGCCGAAGGCGTCCTCCACGTCAGGCGCTTCCACCCGGAGCCCGGGACGCGCGGGAACCTCGGAGCGAAGCTCGAGCGCGCGGCCCTGCGCCTCGCGCGCGTGCTCGGCCTCGACGAGGTGCGCCATGCGTGAGGTGCCGGTCGAGGAGGCGCGCCGCATCGCCGTCCGCGCACAGGCGCTCGACCGGAGCGCAACGGGCGTCCTCGACACCGTCCGCCGCCTGGGCTTCCTCCAGCTCGACCCGATCTCGACCGTCGCGCCGCCGCAGCACCTCGTGCTCTGGAGCCGGCTCGGGCCCTTCGACACGGAGGAGCTCGACCGGCTGCTCTGGCAGGAGCGGAAGCTCGTCGAATGGCGTGCGTTCGTCTACCCGATCGAGGACCTGCCGCTGCTCAAAGCGCTCATGCGCCGCCGCGACCGGCCACTCGACCTGCGCCTGATCGCATTCCTGAACGAGAACGCCGCCTTCCGCCGCTACGTCCTGCGCGAGCTCCGGGAGCGCGGGCCGCTCCTCTCGCGCGAGATCGAGGACGCGCCCGGCCATCGCCGCGAGGCGCACCGCTGGTGGGGCGAGCGCAAGATGGGGCTCATGCTCGACGTGCTCGCCGCACGCGGGCAGGTCGCCGTCGTCGGCCGCCGCGGCAAGCAGCGCGTCTGGGACCTCGCCGAGCGCTGGTATCCCGAGACGGAGACCGTGCCGGTACGGAAGGCGCTGCGGCTGATCGAGGAGAAGCGCTTCCGCTCGCTCGGCGTGCGCCTCGAGCGCGGCCGCCTCGTCGCGCACCCCGACGCGAAGGACGGGCCTGTCCCGCCGCGCACGACGTTCCTCTCCCCGTTCGACCGCCTCGTCCACGACCGCGACCGCGCGCTCGCGCTCTGGAACTTCTTCTACCGGCTCGAGATGTACGTTCCAGCCGCGAAGCGGGAGTACGGCTACTACGTGCTGCCGATCCTCCACGGAGACCGGCTCGTCGGCCGCATCGAGCCGGTCTTCGACCGGCGCGAGAAGGTGTTGCGCGTGCAGGGGCTGTGGTGGGAGCCCGGCGAGAAGCCCGTCGAGTTGGACGACCCGCTCGCGAGCCTCGCCACCTTCCTCGGCGCCGAGCGAGTCGAGGCCTAGGCCCGGCGGCGGGCCCGCCGCGGGGGCTTCGCGGCCCGGCTCACGAGCTGCGCGTACAGCTCCGCGATCTCCCGGGTCGGAACCTCGAGCGAGGGCGCGCCGATGCCGAGCTCGGTGCGCTGCACGTTCGGGAGCGCAGTCGGCTCGAAGCCGCCCGCGATGAGTGTGCGGCGTTCCTTCGCGATCTCCAGGAGCGCGTCGTCCAGACGTTCGAGCTCGCCGCGAACCGCGACGTGCAGCATCGCGACCTGGGGCGGATCGGGCACCAGGGTGACGCCGTCGACGCGCGCGAGGGCGGCGCCGATCTGCCTCGCCTTGCGGACGAAGGAGGGCATCCGCGGCAGCACCTCGTCGAGCCCTCGTTCGGCCGACAACGCCATCGGATCGAAGGTCGAAAGCCGCCCGCCGTGGCGGATCCGCCATACGCGCGCCTCCGCGATCACGTGCTCGGGGCCGGCGAGCACGCAGCCGCCGAGCGCCCCGAGGTCCTTGTAGAGCGAGACGTACACCGTGTCGAACAGCGCGCTGATCTCCGACAGCGGCCGCCGGTAGAACGGGCCGCACTGCCACAGGCGCGCGCCGTCGAGATGCAGGGCCACGCCGTTGGCGCGGGCCCACGCCGCCTGCGAGCGGAGCTCGCGCCAGGCAGGGAGCTGTCCCCCGAGATCGCGTTGCGGCAGCTCGAGCAGCAAGGCGCCGACCGGCTCGATGATCCGATCGAGATCGGCGCGCTCGAGCATGCGATCGCGGTGGCCTACCGGCCGCCCGTGCAGGCCGTGGAGGTGCTCGTAGCCCCGCTCCTCGTGCACGTCCAGATGGCAACGGGGATGGAACGCGACCGTCGAGGAGCCGGCGCGCGCACCAGATCCGCAAGGCGATCTGCTGCGCCATCGTGCCGCTCGGAAAGAGGACGGCAGCCTCCTTCGCGAGCAGCCCGGCCACGCGGGTTTCGAGCCGCCCGACGCTCTCGCCGAAACCGTAGACGTCGAGCTCCTTCCCTGCCCGCTCGGCCAGCGTGCGGTACTCGGCCGCCGGGTCGCGCGGCGCGTGCCACGCCGGGACGAACCGCTCGCAGCGCGCGACGATCCGTTCGCGTTGCCGCCGGTCCACCGCCCGAGCCTACAATCGCCGCCGTGGACTTCGAGACCCGCGCGATCCACGTCGGGCAGGAGCCGGACCCCGCAACCGGCGCGATCATCACGCCGATCTACCAGACGTCGACGTACGTCCAGGAGGCGGTCGGCGAGCACAAGGGGTACGACTACTCGCGTGTCGCGAACCCGACCAGGCACGCGCTCGAGACGGCCCTCGCCTCCCTCGAGTCGGCGGAGCACGGCGTCGCCTACTCCTCCGGGCTCGGCGCCACGACGACCCTCTTCCACCTGCTCGAGCCGGGCGACCGCGTCGTCCTGATCGCGGACGTCTACGGCGGCGTCTACCGGATGACCTCCCAGGTCTACGAGCCGAAGGGCTACCGCTTCCACTACCTGCCGGCGGAGGAGTTCCCGAACCTCGCCGAGCACCTCGACGCCGAGACGCGGATGGTCTGGATCGAGACGCCCTCGAACCCGATGCTCAACGTGGTGGACATCGCCGCCGCAGCCGAGGCGGCGCACGCGGCCGGCGCGCTCCTCGTGGTGGACAACACGTTCGCGACGCCGTACCTGCAGCGGCCGCTCGAGCTCGGCGCCGACGTCGTCGTCCACTCGACGACGAAGTACCTCGGCGGCCACTCCGACGTGGTGGGCGGCTTCGCGGCGACGAACGACCCCACCGTCGCCGAGCGGCTGCGCTTCCTGCAGAAATCGCTCGGCGCGGTGCCGGGGCCGTTCGACTGCTGGCTCGTGCTGCGCGGGATCAAGACGCTCGCGGTGCGGATGCGGCAGCACTGCCGGAACGCGACGGAGGTCGCCGCCGTGCTCGAGCGGCACCCGCGCGTCGAGCGCGTCCTCTACCCCGGCCTGCCGAGCCACCCCGGCCATTCGATCGCCGCGCGGCAGATGCGCGACTTCGGAGGCATGGTCTCGTTCCTCGCGGAGTCGCCGGAGGAGGCGGAGCGGGTCGTGGCGGCGACCCACCTCTTCCGGCTCGCGGAATCGCTCGGCGGCGTCGAGAGCCTGATCGAGGTGCCCGCGCGGATGACGCACGCGGCGACTGCCGACGCGCCGTTCGCCGCGCCGCCGAACCTCGTGCGGCTCTCGGTCGGGATCGAGTCGGCCGAGGACCTCGTCGAGGACCTCGAGCAGGCGCTCGTCCCGGCAGCGGCGCGTGCATGAGCGAGGGGACGGTCGTCTTCGTCGAGATCCCGTCCGGCTCGCGGAACAAGTACGAGTACGACCGGGAGCTGGGCGGCATCGTGCTCGACCGGCGCCTCTTCACCGCGATGACGTATCCGGCCGACTACGGCTACGTCGAGGGGACGCTCGCCGAGGACGGCGACCCGCTCGACGCGCTCGTGCTCGTCTCCGACCCGACCTTCCCGGGCTGCCGGATCCGCGTGCGCACGATCGGCGTCTTCCACATGGAGGACGAGAAGGGCCCGGACGAGAAGCTGCTCGCCGTTCCCGACGGCGACCCCGCCTTCGAGCGGATCAAGGACGTGGACGACGTCGCCGTCGAGCTCCGCGACGAGATCGAGCACTTCTTCCAGCGCTACAAGGACCTGGAGCCGACGAAGCGCACGGAGACGCGAGGCTGGGGGAACCGCGACGAGGCGGAGCAGATCCTCGCCGCCGCCCGCGAGCGCGAGGGCGGATAATGCCCTCGCCCGAGCCGATCGACCTCCGCCACCTCGGCCGCCAGCGGGTCATCGCGAGCTACCTGCTCGACACCGACGACGGGCCGGCGCTCTTCGACTGCGGCCCCTCGACCACGATCGAGGCGCTGAAGGCGGGCCTCGCCGAGCACGGGCTCGCGCTCACGGACGTCCGCCACCTGCTGCTCAGCCACATTCATCTCGACCACGCAGGCGCGGCGGGGGTCCTCGTCCGGGAGCACCCGGCGCTGCAGGTGCACGTCTCCCCGATCGGCGCTCCGCATCTCGTAGACCCCGCGCGCCTGGAGCGCAGCGCGCGCCGCCTCTACGGCGACACGTTCGACTCGCTCTGGGGCGAGCTCGCCCCGGTGCCGCAGGAGAACGTGCACCCGCTCGACGGACGGGTGCTCGGGCTCGAGTCCTTCCCGACCCCGGGTCACGCCTCGCACCACGTCTGCTACCTGGACCCCGACGGGACGCTCTACGCCGGCGACGCCTGCGGCGTCCGTGTCCTGCCCGGCCGTTTCGTCATGCCGCCGACCCCGCCGCCGGAGGTCGACGTCGAGGCGTGGGAGGCGACGCTCGACGAGATCGAGCGCCGGGCCCCCGAGCGGCTGGCGCTCGTCCACTTCGGCGTCGCGGAGGACGTGGGGCGCCACGTGACCGAGCTCCGCCTCGCCCTGCAGGACTGGTCCGAGTCGGTCGAGGGCGGCGCGAGCGAGGAGGAGTTCGTCGAGTACGCACTCGCCCAGCTCGCCGACTCGGGCGAGGACGTCGAGGCCTACGGGCAGGCGATGCCGTTCTGGCAGTCCTACGCCGGGCTCAGGCGCTGGGCCGAGAAGCGGGCGGTCCGCTGATGCCGCGCGTCCCGGTGCCTCCGGAGGCCGATGCGTTCCTCGCCCGGCCGAACCCCGCCGTCGTCGCCACCGTGAGCCCGGGCGGCGCGCCGCACACCGCCGCCACCTGGTACGACTGGGAGGACGGGCGCGTGCTCCTGAACATGGACGAGAGCCGGCTGCGCCTTCGCTACATGCGGCGGAACCCGGCGATCGCGCTGACCGTGCTCGACCGAGACGACTGGTACGCGCAGGTCACCCTGCTCGGCCGCGTCGTCTCGATCGAGGCCGACACCGACCTCGCCGACATCGACCGCCTCGCCGTCCGCTACACGGGCAAGCCGTTCGGCAGCCGCGACGCCCAGCGGGTCAGCGCGTGGATGGAGCCGGACCGCTGGACCGGCTGGCCTCTTCCTCGCTGAGCTCCTCGGTCGAGACGAGCCGGAGCGGCCCGTCGCCGCAGTCGACCCGCCGCGCCCCCTCGACCTCGGTGAGCGACGTCGTGGAGGGCGCGCACCGGCGTGCCGTCGAGCTCCTTCGGCGCTCCCACCACCAGGTCACCCGTGAGCGAAGAGGTGGTCCAGCCCTCGACGTGGCGGATCGTCAGGAGGGCGACGACCTCGTGCCCTGCCGCACGGACGACTTCGCCGAAGCCGACGAGCACGTCCGGGATGCGGGTGGCGATGACGACACGCCAGCTCATGTCTCCCGGAGGATGCGGCCGCCCGAGGACTGGTTCCGCGCCTTGACGACGATCTCGTCGACGTTCACGTGCCACGGCCGGGTGAGCGCGAACAGGATGCACTCCGCGATGTCCTCGGGCTGCATCGCGTCGATACCCCGGTAGACCGCCGCCGCCTTCTCCGCGTCGCCCTTGAAGCGCACCAGAGAGAAGTCGGTCTGAACGAGGCCGGGATCGACGGTCGTGAGCCGGATCGGACGGCCGAGCAGATCCTCCCGCAGGGCGTAGGTGAAGCCGCGCTCGGCGAACTTCGACATGACGTAGATCGCGCCGTTCTCGTACGCCTGGCGGCCGGCGACGGAGCCCATGTTGACGATGTGGCCCCAGTCGCCGAAATGCGGCAGGCAGAGCCGCGTCATCCGGACGAGACCGGCGACGTTGACGGCGATCACGGGAGCCTCGTCCTCCTCGCTCGACTCGTCGAACGGGGCGCGGCCGAGCGCGAGCCCCGCGTTGTTGACGAGGATGTCGAGGCCGCCGAGCCGCTCGACCGCCTCGGCGACGAAGCGCTCGGAGCTCGCGGCGTCGGCGACGTCGAGCTCGAGCGCGACCTCCGTCTCGAGCCGTTCGACGCGCCGCGCGCCGCCCGCGACCCGCACCCCGGCCGCGGCGAGCGCGGTGGCCGTCGCCCGCCCGATGCCCGACGAGGCGCCGGTCACGATCGCGCGCTTGCCCGTGAGATCGAGGGGAGCCACGACTCGTGACTCTATGCGCGCGGCGCAGCTACGAGGCGCTGCCGGTCGTGTGGCCGGGCGCGAGCACCGGCCGTCCCGCGGCGCGGAGCGCCTCGTACGCGGCGAGGGTGAGCGACACAGGGATCCGGCAGCCGGGCGCACCGCACTCGCAGGTGAACTCCCACAGCTCGAGCGCCGGCCCGGTGCCTTCGAATCGCCGCGCCGCCTCGTGCACGTGCGCGTTGACCTCGTGCAGCACGTCCTGCTCGGAGACGTCTTGCTTCTCGTCGCGACCGTCCATGCAATCACGCTCGCGGTCCCCTCACCCGCGCCCTTCGAGCAAGCCTAGAGCGACGCCGCCGGCCCCGGCAACAAGCATCGCGGTCCGAGATGCCGGCGCTACGCGTGCGCGGCGACCCATTCGCGGCCGAGCGCCAACCGCTCGGGCGGTGTCGGGTGGCTGAAGAGGAAGAGGTAGACGAGCCGCGGCGGCTCGAGGTCGGAGAGATTGCGCCGCGCGAGCCCCATGTGGGCGCGGACGAACGCCGCCGGCTCCTCGGTGAGCTCGAGCGAGCACCGGTCGGCCGCGCGCTCGAAACGGCGGGAGAGCCACGCGAACGCGGGCGCCGCCGGGAGCTCGAGGGCGAAAAGGAGCAGCAGGGCCTGCGGCAGCGTCCGCGGCTCGGCGATCCGCGTCCCGAATACGGCCCAGAGAACCGCGACGGTCACGACCGCGCCCGCCATCGCGATCGCCGTCAGCTTCACGACGTGCCGGTCGCGCCGGTGACCGAGCTCGTGCGCGACGACGACCTTTACGGCCGCCGGGTCGGCCGCCTGGAGCAGCTTGTCGAAGAGCACGACGCGGCGCGTGCGGCCGATGCCGGACACGTAGGCATTGACCTTCGTCGTGCGCCGGCTCGCGTCGGCGACGAGCACCTCGCGCACCGGCACTCCGGCGCGCTGCGCCACACCGCGCAGCTCGGTCGCGAGCGGCTCGTCCTCGAGGGGACGGAAGCGGTTGAAGAGCGGCTCGAGGACGACCGGCGCGACGAACGAGAGGAAGAGGACGGCCAGGGCGAGTGCCGCCCCCGCGGGCAGCGCCCACCAGCCCGGCAAGGCCCGAGCGAGCGCGACGGCCGCCGTCCACGCCGCTGCGCCCAGCACGAGCGAGACGCCCAGACCTTTCATGCGGTCGACGAGCCAGCCGCCCGCGCCCTGGGTCGAGAATCCCCAGCGCCGCTCGCGCCACCAGCCTCGCCAGAACGCGAGCGGCGTGCCGACGACGCTCGAGAACGTGGTGACGACGGCCGCGTACCCGGCGGCTGCGGCCGCGGGCGGCAGCGACCGCAGCGGCGCGAAGAACCAGTGGCCCAGGGGGCTCCAGGCGAGGGCCGCCAGGACCCCGACACCCAGCGCCGCGTCCAGCAGGAGCGCGAGATAGAGCGGCCGGTGGTAGGCACGCGCCCGTGCGCGCTCCGCGGGCGAGAACTCCTGGGCGCCTCCCGGTCCGGCCGTGTCCACGAGCCTGGAGGATACGTGCGTAACCGGGCTCGCTACTTCGCCGTTGAGAGTCCCGAAACCCGCAAAACGAGCCCCCCGGTTCGGGCGGAAGGAGGGGTGTGAGAGATGTTGTTGCTGATTCTGTTGGCGGTCCTGGCGATCATCGCGTTCGGCGTCGGATTCGTCGTGCACTGGCTGTTCATCGTCGCCGCCGTGCTCGCGCTGATCTGGCTGATCAGCCTGTTCACCGGCGGCTTCGGTGCCGGCGCCAGACGCTGGTAGGCCGAACACACTTCCAGGATGAGTCGGGCGGCCCATTGCGGGCCGCCCGTTCCTGTGCGAGTCTGCGGGCGTGTCGCGGACCGCGATCTTCCTCTGGATCCTTGCTCTCCTCGTGCTCGAGGTCCAGCACCTGAAGTGGATCTGGTGGGAGTACTGGAACTGCCGCGCCTGCACCGCGAAGCACAAGGACTGCTCGTGCGGCGCGACCCGCTCCTGGGTCATGTTCCTTTAGGTTCGTCTTAGACGCCGCTCACCTCGCTCTAAGACGCGCGGCCTACCCTCCGTCCGCGTTGAAGCGGATCCCGGTCGTGGTCCTCGCGGGCTTCTCCCTGCTCGCCCTGCTGCTCGGCTCTGGCGAGCTGCCCGGCCACCGGCACGACGCGCGGGCGGCGGCGCGGAGCGGCATCCACCGGATCCGCCACGTCGTGATCATCACGCAGGAGAACCGCTCCTTCGACTCCTACTTCGGCACGTACCCCGGCGCCGACGGGATCCCGATGCACAACGGCGCGCCGACAGTCTGCAATCTCGATCCGAAGACGCACGTGTGCGTCCGGCCGTTCCACGACACCTCCGACCGCAACGCCGGCGGGCCGCACGACACGATCGACGCCGTCCGCGACGTCGACGGCGGCAAGATGGACGGCTTCGAGCGCCAGGCGCGCAGCGGCCGTTTCCTCGCGTGCCACCACACCGACAACCCCGGCTGCTCGCTCACGCCGTCGCGTCCGGACGTCATGGGCTACCACGACTGGCACGAGATCCCCAACTACTGGGGCTACGCGCGGAACTTCGTGCTCCAGGACCACATGTTCGAGGCCGTGAACTCCTGGAGCCTCCCGGCCCACCTGTCCCTCGTCTCCGGCTGGACGGCGCGGTGCTCGAGGCCCGGCGATCCGATGAGCTGCACGTCGACGACCAAGGCCCCGTTCGGCGCTCGTGGCGACGGCAAGAAGCGCGACTACCCGTGGACCGACCTCACGTACCTCCTCCACCGCTACCACGTGAGCTGGCGCTACTACGTCGCGAACGGCAGCCAGCCCGACTGCACGGACAGCGAGATGTTCTGCCAGGACGTGCACCAGAGCGCCGCGACGCCCGGCATCTGGAACCCGCTGCCGCGCTTCGACACCGTCCGCCAGGACCACCAGCTCGGGGACATCGCCCCCATCGGCGACTTCTTCCGCGCCGCCCGCACGGGCACGCTCGCGGCGGTGACATGGATCACGCCGGCGCAGGCCGTGAGCGAGCACCCGCCCGGGCTCGTGACCGCCGGCCAGACCTGGGTGACGCGCCTGGTGAACGCGATCATGCGCAGCCCCGACTGGCGCTCGACGGCGATCTTCCTCACCTGGGACGACTGGGGCGGCTTCTACGACCATGTCAGGCCGCCGCGCGTCGACGGCGAGGGCTACGGGCTGCGTGTGCCCGGCCTCGTGATCAGCCCCTACGCGCGGCGCGGCTACGTCGACCACCAGATCCTCAGCTCCGACGCGTACCTCAAGTTCATCGAGGACGACTTCCTGCACGGCCGGCGGATCGATCCCCGCACCGACGGGCGCCCCGACCCGCGGCCCGACGTGCGCGAGAACGCCAAGATCCTCGGTAACCTCGCGCAGGACTTCGACTTCGACCAGAAGCCGCGGCCGCCGCTGATCCTGCCGCTGCACCCGCCGTTCAGCTGAGACGACTCCCCTGCGTCGCCGTACTCGTGCTCGCCGCCGGCGTGGCCGCCGGCTGCGGCTCCTCGTCGCGTGACTCGTGCCCCGCAACGGCACGCGGCATCCACAAGATCTGCCACGTCGTCGTGATCATGGAGGAGAACCGCTCCTTCGACTCCTTCTTCGGCACGTATCCCGGCGTCGACGGGATCCCGATGCGGGCGGGCGTGCCGACCGTGTGCGTGCCGAACGGTGTCGGCGGCTGCGTGAAGCCCTTCCTCGACCGGAACGGCGCGGACGACTCGGGCGGCGCCCACGGACCACTCGCCGGGCGGAGGGACGTGGACGGAGGGCGCATGGACGGGTTCATCCGCGTGACGGACAGGAAGCTCATCCGCGCGTGTCGCCGCGACCGGCACGGCAGGGCCTGCGTCCACCTCCGCCACCCCAACGTCATGAGCTACCACGACGGCAGCCAGATCCCGAACTACTGGGCCTACGCCCGCAACTTCGTGCTGCAGGACCACATGTTCGAGCCGAACTGGGGCTGGAGCCTGCCGGCGCATCTCTGGATCGTCTCGGGCTGGTCGGCCGAGTGCCGCAACCCGTACAGAGCGAGCACCTGCACGACGAATCTCGGGCACGGGCCGATCGCGCCGCTCCGCCGCTATCCGCACGGGCCCGCGTACGCGTGGACCGACCTCACGTATCTCCTCCACCGCCACCGCGTCACATGGGCGTCGTACGTGCAGAAGGGGGCCGCGCCCGATTGCCTCACCGGGCCGCTCGAGTGCTACACACGGCTCAGGGGGAAGGGCACGCCCGGCTTCTGGAATCCGCTGCCCGACTTCACGGACGTCCGGCACGACGGCCAGACCGCCGCCGCGCAGGAGCCGCTCTCGGCCTTCTACACCGCCGCGGCGCGCGGCGATCTCCCGAACGTGTCCTGGGTCACGCCCGACTGGGCCGACAGCAACCACCCCGGAGCGCCCATCGGCAAGGGGCAGGCATGGGTGACGAGGCTCGTGAACGCCGTGATGCGGGGGCCGGACTGGAAGAGCTCGGCGATCTTCGTCGCCTGGGACGACTGGGGCGGCTTCTACGACCACGTGAAGCCGCCGGTCGTCGACCGCCAGGGCTACGGGCTACGCGTGCCGGGCCTCGTGATCAGCCCCTATGCCCGGCGCGGCTACGTCGACCACCAGATCCTCAGCTTCGACGCCTACCTCAAGTTCATCGAGGACGACTTCCTCGGCGGACGGCGCATCGATCCGAGGACGGACGGGCGCCCCGACCCGCGGCCCGACGTCCGCGAGAACGCGCGGGTCCTCGGAGACCTCGTTCGGGACTTCGACTTCCGGCAGAAGCCGCGCCGGCCGCTGTTGCTGCCCCCGCGGCCGGGCTAGCTGCGCTCGAGCAGCCCACGCCAGCGCCGCTCGTACCCCCGCGTCTTCCAGAGCGTGATCGAGCAGAGCCAGGTGGCGGCGAAAAGCGCGACGACGAGGTAGCCGAGACGCCCCAGGTCCAGGCTCTCCAGCAACGCCCAGAAGCCACCCTGGAGAGACAGCTTCGCCGCCAGCACCTGCAGGAGCTCGATCGCACCGACGAGCCAGGCGACTGCCACCGAGAGGCTCGTGACGCTGATGTTGTAGTAGATCTTCCGCACGGGGCTCGAGAAGGCCCAGCCGTACGCGTGGCTCATGAAGGCACCGTCGGCCGTGTCCATCAGGCTCATCCCCGCCGCGAAGATCAGCGGCAGGGAGATGACCGCGAGGAACGGGACGTGGTGCGTCGCGACGCCGGCCGCGAGGGCGAGCAGCCCGATCTCGGTGGCCGTGTCGAAGCCGAGCCCGAACAGCACGCCCAGCGGATACATCTTCCAGCTGGCGTCGATCCGGCTGCCGACGCGCTTGAGCAGGAAACGGGCGAGGAAGCCCTGGTTGAGCAGCGCCCGCTCGAGATCCTGCTCGTCGTAGTGCCCCCGCTTCATGCGGCGAAAGACGCCGACGACGTCGAGCAGCACGACGAGGTTGAGCGCGCCGATGAGGATGAGGAACGTTCCCGAGACCGAGGCGCCGATCGTCGATCCGTAGGCCTGCAGGGTCGGGATCCGCGAGTGCACCGCCTCGGCGGCGACCGCCAGGCCCGCGGTGAGCGCAAAGACGATCGTCGAGTGGCCGAGCGAGAAGAAGAAGCCGGTGCCGAGCGGCCGCTTCCCGTCCTGCAGGAGCTTCCGCGTCGTGTTGTCGATGGCCGCGATGTGATCCGCGTCGAAGGCGTGCCGCAGACCGAACGTGTACGCGAGCGTGGCCAGCCCGGTCAGCGCGGGGTTGCGCGGCAGGTACCAGAGGAAGAGCCCGAAGCCCAGGGCGTGCAAAAGGACGACCGCAGCCGAGAAGCCGCCGAGCCTCCCCCACTCCGCACGCGTCATGCCTGCGCCCCCACGATCGACAGCTTCGCAGCCCGGCGCTCGGCGAGCGCCGCGAGCCAGATCGAGCCCTCGTAGAGCGCCCACATCGGCAGGAGCTCGAGCACCGTCGTGACGGGATCGGGGCCCGGCAGCGCGAGCGCCGCGACGGCGACGACGAGGTAGCCGCGCCGGCGGTTCCGTCGCAGCCCGGCCGACGTGAGGACGCCGAGGCCGACGAGCGCGAGCACGACGAGCGGCGTCTCGAAGACGGCGACGACGCCGAGCAGGACGGAGGTGACGAACGAGTAGTAGCCGCTCGCCCGGACCAGGATCCTGAAGTGCGCCGTGTCGTAGCTCGTGAGCCAGTGCACGGCCCGCGGGAGCAGGATCCCGTATCCGAACGCGAGCCCCGCCGCCCCGAGCACGAGGCCGAAGGCGGCGAGGGCGAGGATCCGGCGCTCGGCCGCAGCGTCGAGCGCCGGAGCCAGGAACGACCACAGCTGCCAGAGGAGCACCGGCAACGCGAAGAGGACGCCGGCGTACACGCTCACAGCGAGCGAGACCGAGAGCGGCTCGGTCACGCCGAGCGCCACGACGTGGCGATGCGCGGCGGGCAGCGGCCGGGCGAGCAGGTCGAGGATCCGGTCGTGGAAGACGAACGCGACGGGCGCCGCCACGGCGACCGCGGCAAGCGCGACCATGACGCGCTGCCGCAGCTCCTCCAGGTGCTCGACGAGCGGCGCTTCCTCCTCGCGGGCGAGCCGGCGCGTCCGCATCAGTCGGCGGTCTTGCGCTCGGTCGTCTCGGGCAGGGACTGATGCGTGACGGAGTCCTTGAACTCGCGCATCCCGGTGCCGAGCGAGCGCCCGATCTCCGGCAGTCGCTTGGCGCCGAAGAGGCAGAGGACGATCAGGAACAGCAGCGCGAGGTGGGTCGGGCTGGTCAGGCCGATCATGCGGTTTCCTCCTCGAGAGAGATGTCGGTTACGGTCGCGCCGGCCACGGCGACGTCCCGCCGCAGCGGGACGTCCTCGAGCCAGAGCGTGTACTCGCCGGCGGCGAGGCGGTCGAAGACCGCCGCGTAGAGCGGCCGGCCGGCGACCGGCCGCTCGTGGACCTGCTTGTGCGAGCGCTCGTCGTCGCGCCCCGCCGGGCTGATCTCGATCTCCGCGCCGTGCAGGTCCCGCCCGGTGCGGAGGACGAGCGCTCCGACGCCCGGCCCGAGGTCGAGCATCACGTGCTCGGGCCGGGCGTCCGTGGAGTGGTCGCGGTTCGGGGTCACGACGAGGGCGTGTCGAAGCCGTCGTGCGGCGTGCCGAGGTAGGGGAACGTGGACTGGTAGCGGCCGGCTCCCGGCGTGAGGTACGACGAGACGGCCCCGACCGCGGCGTCCACCGTGTAGCTCGGGTCGACGAGCGGGATCGTCGCCCCGGCCACCGCCTTCAGCTCGATCGAGACGACGTCGTCGAAGACCCGCCGCCCGTTGGGGTACCCGGCGAGGTCGCCTCCGACCACGCCCAGCGCGTTCGGGCTGGAGGTGGTCGGCGGGATGGCGACGTTGAGCCGCAGCATGTCCGCCGGCTTCGGCCCGGTGAAGTTCTGGAAGCCGGGCACGATCCCGCCGGGGATCCCGGTGAGGAGGATCGCGTGCAGGTCTGCCCGGTCCTTCGTGTACGCGGCGAGGTTGGGGAAGGCGCCGGGGTACAGCACGGGCAGGAGCTTCGCGAGCTCCGGCTGGTTCACGTACTTCTCGAAGGCGCTGTCGTCGACCGGGTCGAGCGCGTTCCAGCGGTCCTTCTCCCCGATCGGGACGATCACCTCGTTGAAGAGCGGGTTGCCCAGGCGCGAGACCTGCACCCACGGGCCACTGCCGCGGGTGGTCGCCCCGTCCCGGACCTGCACCTTGCGGCGGCTCGCGCCGCCCCAGATGCCGAGCACGGCGGCGGGGCTCGACGGGTCGGTCGGGCGGTTCCCGTGCCGCGTCAGCTTCGCGATCGGCACCTTGATGGCGATCGTGTGGATGTTGAGCGTCTTCAGCGGGTCGACGCTCGGCGCAGCCGGGCTCGGGATCAGGTGGAGGTTCTGGATCGGCCTGATGTCGCCGAGGTCGAAGATGGCGCCGAGGTCGACGAAGAAGCCGTCGTTCCGCTGGCCGGCGAAGACCGTCTCGCCCGACGGCAGCTGGTGCACGGCCGCGGCGGCGAGGGCCTCGTAGTTCGGTGTCGAGCGCGGCCCGATGTTGCAGGGCGGGCACGCGAGGTTCGTGCCGAGGATCCTGGCGTCGTCGTGGTCGTCGTCGCTGTCGCGTCCCTGCGACCGGAGGACCGAGACGGAGTAGAGCTGCCGCTTGTTCCAGTTCGGGTCGGTCAGCGAGCCGATCGGCCCGGTGTTGTAGAGGAACGTGTCCTCGTTCTGGAAGGTGGTGCTGAACCGGAACTGGTACTCGATCTCCGGCAGCGCGTCGCCGTCGTTGTCGACGTAGATCGAGTAGAGGACGTCGTCCCCGAACTCGAAGAAGTTCGGCCCGCCGGGCGGCCCTTCGAGCGGCACGTAGTTGGTGATGATCGTGACGGTCGACGGGTCGTCGGGGCTGACGAACGCGTAGGTGTCGGCGTTGTCGGCGACCGGGTCCTGGCTGATCGCCGGGGCTTCGCGGTGGGAGGACATCTAGCTCACTCCCTTCCTGCCGCTCGCGCGCAGAAGGCGGCGCACGAGGGCGCGGTCGCGGTAGGTGTGCTCGGCGGTGCCGGAGGTGACGGTCACCTCGCCGCGCTCGGCGTCGCGGACGTACGCGACGACGGGCTCCTCGGGCACGCGGGCGGTCGGATCGGTCGGCCGGGCCCCCTCCTCCCCGACCGCGGCCCGCGCGATCGGCGGCGCCGCGGCGAGTGCCGCCGCGCCGGTGGCCGCGCCGGCGACCTTCACGAACGAGCGCCTGCTCAGGCGTTCCATAACGTCTCCTTCCCGGCGGCTCCTTGCCGCCGTGTGGATGCGGTCGGCGCTGATTCGCCCGAGCCGTCGGACCGGTTCGACGGCTTGAACCGCACCGGGGCGGCGCGCGAATATCGGACGCGGTGAACCGGCAGCTCGCCCACCTCTCCGATGAGGCGCTCGTGGCCCTGGCCGCGCGGTCGGAGCAATCCGCGCTCGCGGAGCTCTACGACCGCTACGGCCGCACCGCGTACGGGCTCGCGCTGCGCGTCGTGCGCGACCAGGCACTCGCGGAGGACGCCGTGCAGGAGGCGTTCCTCACGGTCTGGCGGACCGCCGCCCGCTTCGTGCCAGAGCGCGGCAAGGCGAGCACCTGGATCCTCACGCTCGTCCACCGGCGGGCCGTCGACACCGTCCGGCGCGAGCAGCGGCGGCGCGCGGACTCGCTCGACCTCGGCGCGGAGCCCGCCGTCGAGGGTCTCGAGGAGGACGCCTGGCTCCGGCTGCAGCGCGAGCGCGTCCAGGCGGCGTTGCGCCGTCTTCCGGACGCGCAGCGCGAGGCCCTCGAGCTCGCATACTACGGCGGCTTCAGCCAGTCGGAGCTCGCCGAGAGGCTCGGACAGCCCCTCGGTACCATCAAGAGCCGCATGTTCACGGGGCTTTCGCGGCTGCGCGAGCAGCTGGGCGAGCCCGGGACGGAGATTTCATGGACCTCCACGACCTGACCGCCGCGTACGCGCTCGACGCGCTCGACCCGGCCGAGGCCTCGGCCTACGAGCGGCACCTGAGCCGCTGCGAGCCGTGCCGCGAGCAGCTCGCCGAGCTGAACGGCGCGGCCGCGGCTCTCGCGTTCGGCGCCGTCGCTCCCGCTCCGCCGGAGCGCCTGCGCGCATCGATCCTCGACACGGCTGCGGCCGAGCGGGCGAACGTCGTCCCGCTCCAGCGACGCCGCTGGGTCGCGCGTGGTCTCGCGGTGGCGGCGGCCGCAGCGGCGTGCGTGGTCGTTGGCCTGGCGGTGGCGCTGAGCCGCCCCGGCCACACGCGCGTCTTCAGCCTCGTCGTCCGCAACGGCCATGCGACCCTCCACGTATCCGGCCTCTCGGCCGCGCCGCGCGGCAAGACGTACGAGGCGTGGGTGATCCGGCCGGGTCGCGCACCGAGACCCGCCGGGCTGTTCCGGGGCGGAGCCGACACACATGTACGCCTCAACGGCACCGTGCCGCGCCACGCCGTCGTCGCCGTGACGCGCGAACGCGCAGGCGGCGTCGAGGCTCCCACGTCCGCACCGATCTTCAGCACGCCGACCTAGCCCGTTTCGCGGCCCGTCCTGCGGAGAGGGAGCTTCCGTGGGACCACTCGAGGACGCCGCGGCGCAGGCGCGTTCGCTGCGCGAGACGGCGCACCGCCCCTACCCGCTGCCCGAGCGACCCTGGACGATGGGACAGACCTGGCAGAACCTCCTCTTCGCGCACTGGCGCGTCCCGCACGACGCTCTGCGCCCTCACGTGCCGGAGCGCCTCGAGCTGGAGCAGCACGACGGCTCGGCGTGGGTGGGGCTGACGCCGTTCCGCGTGACCGGCCTCCGCCTGCGGGGCATGCCGCCCCTGCCGCTCCTGTCGAGCTTCCACGAGCTCAACTGCCGCACCTACGTCCGCGCGGGCGACCGGCCGGGGATCTGGTTCTTCAGCCTCGACGCGTCGAGCCGCGCGGCCGTCGCTGCGGCGCGGCGCACGTACAGGCTTCCCTATCGGCAGGCTCGGATCGAGGCCTGGGGCGACTCGTTCCGGGCCGAGACGGGCGGCGGCGGCTCCTTCGAGGCGCACTACCGCGGCACGGGGACGCCGGCACCGGCGGAGCCCGGGACGCTCGAGCACTTCCTCGCGGAGCGCTACTGCCTCTACGCCGGCGAGGGAGAGATGCGCGCCGAGATCCACCACGCGCCGTGGCCGCTGCAACCCGTGGAAGCGGACGTCGAGCAGCGCGGGATCGCCCCGGTCGAGCTCGAGGGCGAGCCGCTGTGCCACTACGCGCGGCGCCAGGACGTCGTGCTCTGGTCGCTCGAGCGGTACTAGACGGCGCCCGCACGGCACGATCAGACCGTGGGAGACGCTGCTCTGCAGGCGGCAGATCAGGTGTGGCCGCCGTTCGTGCTCGTCGCGGGGTTGCTGGCGATCGGCACGGTCGTGCAGGCCGACGGCCTGTTCGCCGCGGTCGGCGCCCGGATCGAGCGGATCGGCGGCAGCTCCCTGCGCCTGCTCGCCGCCCTGCTCGGCCTGGAGGCGGTCGTCACGGCGCTGCTCAACCTCGACACCGCGGCCGTCTTCCTGACGCCGGTCCTGATTCACGCCGCCCGGCAGCGGGGCTGCGACGAGCGGCCCTTCCTCTACGGCGCGCTCTTCGTCGCCAACACCGCGTCGATCCTCCTGCCCGGCTCGAACCTCACCAACCTGATCGTGCTGGCCCACGAGCACCTGTCCGGCGCCGATGTCGCGCGGGCCATGGCGCTGCCGTGGCTCGCGGGCCTCGGGGTCACCGTCGGGACGGTCGCCCTCTGGTACCGGCCCCACGCCGGGGGCGCCCGGTGCGTCGCGCTGCCCCCGCTGCGGCTCGGGATCGGCGCGATTTCGACCGTCGCCGCGACGGCGTTCATCCTCGCCTTTCGGAACCCCGCGCTTCCGGTGCTCGCGGTCGGCGTCCTGGCCGTCGGCCTGCGGCGGCTGCGACCGCGGCTTGACCTGCCCGTTCTCGGCGGCCTCTTCGTCCTCGCGGTCGCCTGCGGCGTCCTCGGCCGCTCGTGGGAGGGGCCGGCGCATCTGCTCGCCCGGCTCGGGGGCATCACGACCGCGATCGTCGCCGGCGGTGCTGCCGTCCTGGTCAACAACCTTCCCGCCGCGTCACTCCTGTCGGCGCAGCGGCCGCCGCATCCCTTCCCCCTCCTGCTCGGCCTCAACCTCGGCCCCAACGTGGCGGTCACCGGCTCGCTGGCCGCCTACCTCTGGTACCGCGCGTCTCGCCTCACCGGTGCCCGACCCTCGCTCAGGCAGGTCACCCTGCTCGGAATGGTCGTGGGCCCACTCACCCTCGCGGCGGCGCTCGCCGCTCTCTTCTTGACGGATCCGCGGGCAGGGTGACGATCCCGCGCTAGCCTGAGCGCTCTGGCCCCCATCGACTAGCGGTCCAGGTCGCGGCCCTTTCAAGGCCGTAGCACGGGTTCGAATCCCGTTGGGGGCATACCGGACCGGATCAAACGAGCGATCTGGCTCAACCATGCGGGTCATGCAGTCAGAGACGCCGCCTATGCGCGTCGCGTGCGTGCACCAGTGCGTGCACGGGGATCTCGTCAAAGCAGATAGCGGCGACGGCCTGGCGGCTAGACCGGTCCGCGGACCGGCCCCGTCGTCGCCTCGGCCAGTCCAGCGACGCTTACGATCGCAGGCCGGGGCGGACGGCCTCTACTCAACCGACCTCGAGCGCGACACCACTCGCCGAATCAACCTCTGCACACTCCGATGTCGACACTCTGAAGCTCAAGCTCCAGTTTTGGCTCTCGCCGCGCGACAACCCTTTCTCCCGCAGACGGTTGCGATTGGACGCCACCCATGCGTTGACAGCGACCGGCGTCGAGACAGCCTGTGGCGCACTCACAGAACGCAATCTGCTCGCGCGGATCGACCCAAGCGACCGCCACCGCAAGGGGTGACGCGCTTGTGCTCTCCTCGGCCTCGCCCCTAATAGCTGTCGGATGTCGTGGGTGAGCCTGGGCCGAGGAGGAGCTGCCCCGCCGTCGGAGGCGGAGACCGGCGCATGATGCGGCCCGCCTCGAGGTCGATGAGCTGGTTCGTGCCTTGGCCGTCGACGAGCGCGAGCGAGCGGTAGGCCTGGACGAGGTAGATGAACTCCCCCAGACCCTTCAGCCGCCAGCGCAGCGACCCGTCCGGCCCATAGGCGGCGAGACCCTCGCCGCGCATGCGCTGGTAGTTGCCATAGCTGGAGCGCGTCCCGGTGGTGAGGAGAAGACCGTCGGCAACCATGAACGTGTCAGGCGCGTCGGTCGACCATCCGGGTGCTCCAGTTGTGCGTATCGATGATCCGCAGTCCGGTTGGCCGGTAGGAGGCGACCTGCGCCGTCGCAGAGCCTTGGGTGCCGGCCACTGCGATCAGCCCGTTCCCGAGCCACTGTGCGCTCAGTGTGGCGCCGTTCGTTCCCTTCGCCTCGGCCGGTGGCGTCAGCCAATGGGCGATCCGGGTGAGCAGCGAGCCCGACCCCAGCTGGTGGTACGTCACGCTCAGGTCGCCGAGATCGACAGAGGCGACGAGGCCGCTGGAGTCGATGAGATACGCACTGCCGCTATGCGGATCGACCGCGAGACCCGGCAGGTTCGTGGTGCCGATCGAATCCCGGCTCTTCGTGTCGTAATGCGTGCCCGCGAGAATCCGCCGCACCGTCACGCTCCGGACTGCGCCGTTGGATCCAACCACGACTAAGCGCGCGGGCACGATCGCGTTCTCGGTTCCCGCGAGGAGCACAAGACGGCCAGCGGAACGGGCGATCTGCAAGAGTGGCCCTCCGATCGGCTGGCTAGCGACGATCTGCCTAGTGACGGTATTGACCGTCTCGAGCTCGAGGCGCGTATCTCCGCCGACGAGCGTATACAGCCTGCCGGGCCGGGGCCAAAGACCAGCGTAGAAGCCGCCGCCGACCGGCAGGGCGCCGGATTCCCAGCGCAAGGACGCGGCACTCGCAAAGCGCAACACCCACGAGGTGCACTTACGCCGGCATTGTGCGAGGGCGATCCTCCGGCCGGCGGGCGAGGCGACCCAGCCCCAGGTGGCTCCGATCCTCCACGCCGATGTGCGCACCGTCCGGAGGGACGCAGGGTCGACGCGCACCAGTCGCGAACGGCCACGACTCTCGACGATTGCGGTCAGGTAGGCCGTCTGGGGGCGAAGCGAGCGCAACGGCAATCGCAGAGAGTTAGTACTTCCGCCTTGCGGGGTCAGCCCGAGCGCCCCAACGGCGGCACACGCCACCAGGGCGACGCCGAAGCATCTCATGCGGGAAGCAAAACAGCGCGCGTCCCGAATCGTAACACCTCTCACGACCGGTTCGGTCGGAAACAAGCAGTGTCTGTGCAGCTGCTCTGCGCTGCTATCGATCCGTTCGTTCGATCGGAATCGCGGTTCTTCGCGAAGCAGAGTCGACTTCCGCCAGCCGGCAATCTCACCGCGCACGCGACCGGAGACCGCCCAGTCAACAGCGACACGTATCGAAACGGAGTCACCGCCGCACTTGCTTCAGATGCACAGGTGCGATCTACTCGGCAGCCTCATCAGCAATACAAGCCCGGCCTTCTGACGATCGAGTCTTCTGCACCCCACGCGCCGTTATGACCGAATGGCTTCCGCCAGCAGAGCTGTGCTACCAGCGAGGCACCACTCAAACGAGAGCATCAAAGCGGGAGCCGCAATGCGTAAGGCGACGCCAGAGACAATGAGGAGTGCGGCGCTCACCATAACTAGGGCCTCACACACTGAAGTCCCAAGGCCCCCGGGACTCGAGGATGTGAACACAACGCCGACGAGAGCGACGGCAGTAAGCAAGAGGTTCCGAACCACGTGCCGCCATCCCACAGCGGCGCCTCCGGGACCGAAGCAGCTGCATCGCAGCTCGAGACGACGAAGCAGGACGCTCACCATCCAGCCGGCAAAGATGAGCAACAGGGACGCGGCGAGGACTAGCCCAGCCTGAAATGTCGTTCTGTTGCCGATTAACAGGAGCGCAGCGACGAGGAACTCAAATGGCGTGACAGCCGCGGTAGCAATCCGTGCGAGCCACTGGGGTACGCTCAAGCGAAGTGCACCGGCGAGTGAATCCCCGCCACCCAGAAACTTCGTCGCAGCCGATAAGAGAAATGTTGCCGCAACTACAAGCCGACAAATTTCAGAGATCGTCATCACGATACTACGGGCTCCCTCATGCGGGGAGATCATCCACGTTGCTGTTAGGGGAGGCGACAGTCGCCCGCGAACGCATCGACGCCGCAGGGGTCGACCGACACCTCTGCTTTGGCGATGTCTCGGTGGAGGTCGGAAAAGCTAAACGGGATAGTCGCGCCGGGTCGCAACGAGACTGCCGTCGAGTCGTCCTGTTGGCCGCCGACGATGTTTCCGTTCGCTGAGTAGAAGACGACATAGATCACTGCGTCAGGAGAGAAACGGATCTTATAGGGGTTGTTAAGTGTCCCGGCCAGGGTCCGGCCTCCGCACTTCTGGGGCAACAACTGCGGGTTCCACAAGGTCACTGGTTTCTCGGTGCCGGCGGGGCTCGATCCGCACTCATCGGACGTCAGTTTCAAGTTTGAGACCGGAGGCAGCTTGGTGGCGTGGGCTGTGCTCTTACCAATATTGACCTTGACGCGGAGTGAAGCGACCGCGACCGTCAGTCCGTCGCTCTGGAAACAACTCATATAGAAGGTCCGGCGAGCCGGGATCAACGCGAGGCCGTTCCGGATGGTGGAGATAGAATGGCCGTTTGCATCTAGCCATTCGACAGTCACAATGAGATTGCGCGCGTCGCTGTTCGAGACGTTCCGCAGTTCGATGCCGCAACTCGGGAAGTGCTCCGAGTTGGAGATCTCATCGGAGAAGCCCGTCTTCACCACCCGGACCACTGCGGAAGCGACGACTTCGAAGCGTCGAGACGCAGTCCCTCCGGGCGCGCAGTCGACAGTCGCCTTCCAGAAGCCGCGATGAGCCTTACGAGGGAGGCGATAGCCCCAAGTGCCTCGTCCGCGAGCGAATCGGCGTGCAGCGAGCGCGATGGCTCGGTCTCCCGGAGGAACAAGAGTTGCCACGCATCGTGTCCCTGCTGACCCCTGCGCCCTCACTATCAGCGTGCGGCCCGGCGGAAGCGAGGGCGTCACATAGGTGATCCGCGGGCGGATGGCCGCAGCCGACACGTGACTTCGCTTTGCGCTCGCCGCTTGCGGAAGCACGAGCAGAAGAAGAGGCAACAACCCACACGTGAGACGCTGCGATCGAATCGTATGCCGATCATACGCTTGCCGAGGAAGAAGTCAAGTTCGCCTGAAACCGTTGGGAACAAGCTGCCCGCCCTCCGCAGAGTTGCTTCGAGTCGTTGACCTCAGAGATCCCGGAACCGCTGATCAGCCTGCCCGCCGGAGAACGGCACCCACGGTCGACGGCCACCACCTCTCACCGCCGTGGGCCGTCGGAATGCGCTCGGCGTTGAGGGCGTCTGCGATCTGGCGGAGGCTCTTGCCCGCCGAGCGTTCATCGCGGATGCGCTGTGCGACCTCGGACGGAACGCTCGGTTTCCGCCCGCGAGTCGCCGGCCCGAGGCGCGGTCGAGCAATTCGGCGCCGCTCGGAAGCTATTCGCTCGAGCCCGTCAACAGGGATCAGGGTGGCGCCCCAGGGCATTTCGATGGTCTCGATATACGGCAGCAGCCGCCGGAGGGTGGAGCGGCTGATGCCGAGCGCCTGGGCGGCCTGGCTCCGGGTGTAGGCAAGGCGTTCAACGTATTCCGCCTCGCGGACAACCACTCGTGGCGACATGGACTCCGGTTCAAGCGGAGGCCTCGGCCCGGGATTCGGCTGGAAGTGACGACGCGTCTTGCTGGCGCGGCGTTGCTGGCGGAGCGCCGAACACGTAGAGGCGGTCTACCGGTTGCTTCCCTCGAAGCACCGCCTTGCATTGCTCTGGCTCGACTGGTCGGGCGCGCGCGTCTCGAGCATCGACACGGTTCTGGTCGGCGACTACGACGAACCGCGGCGCCGTGTCCGCCTCCGTGCAGCCGCGTCGAGACCGAGGCCGCGAAGATGCGTGCGCGTCAGCAGAGCGCCGGTGTCTTGAGAAGCTCGACGGCTGAAGAGCGTTCCGAAGCCCGCTTGGCCGAAGACCGGGCGTGCGCTATGGATCGACCTGCCGGACGCGCTGGCCGAGGCGATCGAGCGGAGGTTGCCGCCGCGCGAGGATCGCGATCCCGACGGGCGCCTGTTCACGTCGAACGGCGCTGATGCGATCCGGACCAGCATCGCGAAAGCGTGCCGCGCTGCCGGTGTGCCTTCGTGGTCACCGCACGACCTCCGCCACCGGCGGATCAGCCTCCTCCATCGGCAGGGCCGGACGTGGGCGGAGATCGGCGCATTTGTGGGGCAGCGGTCACTCAAGGTGACGAGCGACACGTACACGCACGTTCTTGTCGACGGCCGCGAGCTCGACTACAACGCACTTCTCACGGAGCACTAGACGACGCACGCGAAGCTCGGTCATCCGCCGATGCGTCCTGCGCGCCGCGTCAATCAGGTCATTCGTGCCGTTCGGGCTCGTCGCGTGCGTGCACCGGTGCGTGCACGGCCAGCTGAAATTCTCATTTGCAGGCGGCTTGGATCTCCGTTGGGGGCATGAGGAGGTCGACGCGGGTCGGCCCGTCCGATGCCGGCTCTACCGTCTCGGTCCGATGGCCCTGGCCGCGCTCGCGTATCCGTGGCGCCGTTTCGCAGCCCGCCGCTCGGGGCTCGCCGGGCCGTCGCCCCTCGATCCGCTTCCCGAGGTCGTCGACGGCGGCGCGGCCCTGCGCGCCCACATGGAGACACGCGGCCACAGGCTCGAGATCGTCGAGACGTCGCGCAGCTCGTGCACGGTCCGCATGACGGTTGCCCCGCTCGGCTCCCGTCCGGTTCCCGTGACCGTTACCGCGGAGGCGATCGAGGCCGCCGGCTGGGAGACGCACCCTGTCTGGCGTGCCGACCCGCAACGGTTCCTCGAGGCGGCTGCGACCCGCGTGGCGGCGAAGAAGATCCTCGCCGACGAGGTCTTCGTCGCCGACGAGACGCGAACGCTGCTGTGGACCTCGGGCCGGCGCCGCGGGCGCCGAGGCCGCTCCGCCCGCCGCGCCGCCTGACGCCCGGCACCGAGCTCTCGCCCAGCCGCGGCGAGGTACGCTCGGGACATGCCGAAGGTCGAGAAGCCCGAGTCGCAGTGGCGCGAGGAGCTGACGCCGGAGCAGCACCGCGTCCTGCGCGAGAAGGGAACCGAGGCGCCGTTCAGCGGCGAGTACGACCACGTCTTCGAGCAGGGCACGTACCGCTGCGCGGGGTGCGGCGCGGAGCTGTTCGACTCCGACGCGAAGTACGACTCCGGCTGCGGCTGGCCGGCCTTCTCGGCGCCGGCCCGCGAAGAGGCCGTGGACGAGGAGACGGACACGAGCCACGGGATGGTGCGCACCGAGGTCCTGTGCGCGAGCTGCGGCGGCCACCTCGGCCACGTCTTTCCCGACGGCCCGCGCCCGACCGGGCTCCGCTACTGCATCAACTCCGCCGCGCTGAAGCTCGAGGAGCGGTAGCGGTACCGTTCCCCGGCGCGGGCGGTTAGCTCAGCTGGGAGAGCGCCTGCCTTACAAGCAGGAGGTCGCGTGTTCGAGCCACGCACCGCCCATTTTCTTCCTCTCGCTCCGGCGCTGACACAATCCGCGCGTGGCGCCCTATACCTGGACGGTGCGTGAGGGAGCATTGAACGGCCCGGTGCTCATGCGGGAATACGTCTACGACGTACCCGACAAGGAGCCTGTGGAGGGTCAGGAACTTCATCTCTCGGACGGCTCCGGTCCTTGGCGGGTCAGGCTCCGCGAGGAGGTGCCGGGCCAACCCCGCTCGCCGTACAACGTCCTGGTCGTAGAGCGCGTCGAGTAGTCGCTACCCGGGCGCTACTGCGCGGGCACGAACGCCTTCTGGTCGCTGACCTCGAGGATGCTCACTGGCACTGTCTTCCGGTAGCCCGTCCTGGGGTCGATGGTGATCGTGCCCGTGGCCCCGTGGAAGCCCTTCGTGTGGCGAAGCGGACGTTCGACCTTGGCGAAGCCGAAGCTCCTCGCGCGGTCGATCGCCCTGAACAGGATGCGCGCCGAGTCGTACGTGAACGCCCCCCAGACACTCGGCTTCGTGCCGAACGCCGCCCGGTACCGGCTGACGTATCTCGTCGCGGTCGGCATCTCGGTGGGCGCAGGCACGCCGCTGAAGACGCAGCGCTGCGCCTCGCTCAGCGTCGTCCCGGCAAGGAACGAGTTGTCGACGTTCGCGAGCCCCATCAGGCAAGGAGGGCCGCTGCCGGCTGCGGCGAGGGCTTTCGCGATTTGCACGCCCTCGGGGAAGTACGTGCTCACGTAGATCAGGTCGGGCTTCGTCGCGAGCACCCGCGAAACCTGTTTCGCGTAGTAGGCGCTCGAGAGGCCCTCCCTGAGCGACGTCCAGCTGATCGAGCCGCCGGCCTTCACGAGATCGGCCTGGAGGCGGTCCGCCATCCCCTTCGTGAAGGCGCCGTTCGCCGTGTCGTCGACGAGCATCGCGACGTGCTTCGCGTGCAGCCCCTCGACGTACCGGGCCTCGATCGGCGCGAGCTGCGAGTTCATCGGCTGCACGGTCGCTCCGAGGCCGGCCGTCTTGTCGTCGGACGTCATCCACAGCGGCAGGACGTGGTGACGGCGATAGAGCGACAGATTCGCCAGTCCGACCGACGAGTTGTACGGCCCGATCACGAAGTGGATTCCTCTCGCGATCACCCGGCTCGCGACCGCCTTCCCTCGCGCGGCCTCGGCCCTGTCGTTCGCGGCGAAGATCACCACCTTCTGGCCGTTCCAGAGACCTCCGTGCGCGTTCAGCTGGCCGACTGCGAGCCGGACGCCGCGGAGCTGGTCGATGCCGTTCGGCGCCTGGGAGCCGGTCTGCGGCCCCTCGACCGCGATCACGAGCGGCGCGCGAGAGCCGGAGCCTGGGCCGGCGACGAAAAGCGACAGGAAGCCGGCCAGGGCCAGCAGCGAGGCCAAACGGCGGAACGCGGTCATCTCTTGCCCTCCCGGAGCGGGTTCACGTTCTCCCTCCAACGTACCGCGTTCTTACGCGAAGTTCGATCCCCGCCGCGGCTTGACTTCGAAAGCCCCGGCCCTCTAGCGTCGCCGCCATGACATGCAGCGTGGTGTGCATCTCGCATACGACCGGCTCGGGCGGAGACGAGGTCGGGAAGCAGGTGGCGGAGCGGCTCGGCTACCTCTACGTCGACGAGGACATCGTCGCCCGCGCGGCGGCCGCCGGAGGGCTCGAGCCGGCGGACATCGCCGACGAGGAGCGCCGGAAGTCGTACGCGAGGCGCGTCCTCGAGACGCTGGCCGAGGGGGACCCGTCGATGTGGACGACTCCCGCCCACGTGGAGCTCGTGCGCCCGGCCGACGTCCGCGCCCTGATCCGGGAGACGGTCCTCCAGACGGCGGCGCGGGGCAGCGTCGTGATCGTGGCGCACGCGGCCTCGCATGCGCTCGAGCCCGGTCCGGACGTCCTGCGGGTCTTCGTCACGGCGTCGCTCGGCACCCGCGAGCAGCGCGTCGCCGCGACGGACGGCATCGAGCGGTCGCAGGCGTCGAAGACGATCAGGGACTCGGACGCCGGCCGCAGCGACTACCTCAAGCGCTTCTACTCGGTCGAGCGCGAGTCCCCCACCGACTACGACGTCGTCGTCAACACCGACCGCCTCTCGACCGGGGACGCCGCGGAGATCGTGTTGCACGCCGCCGGCCGGTAGGTCGCGCTCCCGGCTGCGAGACTTGCCGCATGGAAGCGGCGCAGGTGAGCCTCCTTCGCTGGCTGCGCAGGCAGCTGCGGCAGCCGATCCCGATGCGCGAGCACCTCGAGGCGGCGGTGGAGAACGACGACGTCGCCGAGGCCCGCCGCCTCCTCGCCGGGTTCGAGTTCAGCGACGAGCAGCGGCGGAACGTGGAGCAGCTACTCGACGCCTGGGAGCGCCAGCGCGCCTATTAGTAGAAGCCCTCGCGCCGCCGATACCGCTCGCTGCGGGCGTCCTCGTACTCTTCGACGTCGAGCTGGGGGTCGGCGACCGCGCGCAGGATCTCGCCCGAGCTCGGCAGCTCCGACCGCTCGATGTGCCGCTCGGGGTTCCAGAGCTCCGAGCGCAGCAGTGCCTTCGGACACTGCGTGTACGCCTCCTCGACCTCGACGAGGATGCCGAGCCGCGGGACCTTGCCGTCGACCGCGCTCCCCGCGAGGAGCTGGGCGTCGTCGACGATCCGCGCGCGGCCGTTGACGCGGAAGGTGTCATCGACGCCCGGGACGAGGAAGAGGAGCGCGATCCGGTCGTCCTCGAGCAGGTTCGTCAGCGTGTCCGCGAGCTTGTTCCCCGGGCGGTCGGGCAGGAGGAGCGTCCGCTCGTCGAGGATGCGGACGAAGCCGGCCGGGTCGCCGCGCGGCGACACGTCGAGACCCGCGTCCGGGCGGCCCGTCGCGACGACGACGAACGGCGACCGCTCGACGAACTGGCGGGTCAGCGGGTTGAGCCGGTCGGCGATCTTCCTCTTGACCAGCTCCGCCGGCTCGCCGAGCAGGCCTCTCAGCTGCGCCTGGTTCATGCCGAGAACCTAGGCGCTCGCTTCTCGCGCACGGCGGCGACGCCCTCGCGCACGTCCGGACCGGTCATGTCGAGGAACTCGAGCTCGAGCGAGGCGTCGAAGATCGGGCCGGCCCGCACGAGCCATTCGTTGAGCGCGAGCTTCGTGTGGGAGATCGCCGCGCGCGAGCCGGCTGCGAGCCGCCGCGCGATCTCGAGCGCCCGCTCCTCGAGCTCGTCCTCCGGCACGCAGAGGGACACGAGCCCGATCCGCTCCGCCTCGGCGCCGTCGATCTCCTCGCAGAGCAGCAGGTGATACTTGGCCTTGGCCATCCCGCACAGCAGGGGCCAGACGATCGCCGCGTGGTCGCCGGCCGCGACGCCGAGCTTCGTGTGGCCGTCGACGATGCGCGCCTGCGGGCTCGCGAGCGAGACGTCCGCGAGGAGGCCGACGACGAGCCCCGCGCCGACGGCGGGGCCGGTGATGGCCGACACGATCGGCGTCGGACAGGCGAGCAGGTTGTAGACGAGATCGCGGGCCTCGTGGAAGACGCGCAGTCGCGTGTCGGCGTCGTCGGCGATGGCGAGCACGAGATCGAGGTCGCCACCGGAGCTGAACGCGCCGTCGGCGCCGCGGACGAGCACGGCCCGGGTCTCCGCGTCCTGCCCGATCGCCTGCCAGACGCGGGCGAGCTCGCCGTGCTGCTCCTCGCTGACCGCGTTGAGGCGCCCCGGCGCGCGGAGCGTGAGGCGCAGGATCCCGTCCTCGGGCCGGTCGAGGTCGAGTGACCGGAACTCCGTCTCGTAGGGGTACGGCGCCACGGGCAGATCCTACGGCGCGGCGCTACGCTCGCCTGACCGTGGGCCGGTAGCTCAGTTGGTAGAGCAGGGGACTTTTAATCCCAAGGTCGCAGGTTCGATCCCTGCCCGGCCCATGCCGCCGCCGCTGTTGCCGGCCGGGCCGATTACTCGAACGAGGCACTACGCACGGCCGACGACGGCTGGACGTTGATACGAAGCGCTACGGCTCGGCGTCGGCCAGGCTTGGGGCGGGATGAGCGACACGAGGCAGGAGCGAGCACATCGGGTCGTCGAGTGCGTCGAGTGCGGCTGCCCGAGCGACGCCGGCTGGGTCGGGTGGCGGGCGTATCGCGTCGACGACCCCGAGCTCGACGAGCCTCCGGCGCTCGGGTTCTACTGCCCGGCGTGCGCCGAGTCCGAGTTCGGCCCGACGGGATAGCAAGGAGATACGCGCCGGCCGGCCCACCAAGTGCTCGAGGCGTCCGGCGGCCTCGCGTACTCGCAGATCCCCCGCGACGCCTGAGCTAGGGGACGCGGAAGCTCGTCGGCGTGTAGCCGCTCGCCCGGACGCGGACGAGCGTGTGCTTCTTCAGCTTCCTGATCTTGGCCTGGCCCTTGCCGTTCGTGTGCAGGGTCCTGCCTCCGGCCTTCAGCGTGGCCCCCTTGACCGGGAAGTGGTCGTCGAGGACGGTGGCGACCTTGCGCGTCGCGTGCACCGTCAGGCCCGGCAGGAGCCGTACCCGAGAGATCGTGGAGCCGGTGTTGAGAAACGCGTCGACGCTGCCCGGGCGCGCGAGCGCCTCGAGCTGGTACGCGGTCGATCCGGATGGATCGGGGACGCTGACCGTGGCGCCGAAGTTCGCGCCGTTCGTCCGCGAGCGCGCGGCCTTGAGCCGTCCGCCCTTCGTCCAGAGAGCCCACAGCCTGCCGTCCGGCTCGAGCGCGAGCGCCATGTGCGGATCTCCGCCGGAGAAGCTCCCGCGGTCGAGCCTGACCGAACTGCCCGGCAAGCGCTGGAGGCTCAGCGACGTCGCCGTCGGATAGCCGTCCGCCCACAGCATGAACGTGGTCGTCCCGGAGGAGACGAGCGGCACCCGGTCGTCGCGGGGCGCCGTCTGCGTGCCGTAGGTCGTTCGCTTGCCGCCGAGCGTGACGACGACGAAGCGGTTGGGCGCGGCGGTCGCGTTCGACCAGAAGGCGACGCGGGCCACGTTCGCCGAGTCGACCGAGACCGACTCGGCATAGCCGCAGCAGGCCGGGAAGACGTTGGTCACGGTCTGGCCGTTCAGTCCCTGGAAGACGTTGACGAAGCCGGTTCCGCTCTGCGTGAAGAGCGGCGTGCCGTCGGGGCGCACGGCGGCGGAGCCGACGTCCGCGAGGTCGTGCGAGGCCGTCTGCACGGGCGCCGCCCAGGTCGCCCCGTCGTCGGTCGAGCTGAGGCGTACGACGCCGTCGAGCCCGTTCCCTTCCGCGGGGACGTAGAGCTGGAGCGCCCCGTTCGGCTGCTGGACGAGGGCAGGCTTGCCGACGAACGGTAGGCCGCTCAGGAGCGTCTCGCTCGTGCCGTTGCGCAGGAGCCGCAGCGACCCGTTCGGGGTGTTCCAGGCGACGAGCTCGGTCCCGGCCGCCGTGCGCAGGAGCGCAGGCTGGACGATGTTCGTCAGCCCGGTCGCGACGGGCTGCCATCCAGCCGCCGAGGCCGACGGCACGAGGACGAGCAGGCACGCGAAGAGGACCCCGAGTGCGACGCGACGGTACATCGCATTCGAGCGTACAACGGCCTCCGGAGGTCGAGCAATACCCCGGTCGGGGGTGGCCGACGGCTCCCCACGTTACGATCGCCGCATGCCGTTCGGGGCTCGCATCATCCTCGCCTGGGCAGTCGACGCCGCCGCGCTCGCGCTTGCCGCGTGGATCTTCGCCGGCATCACGGTGGGCCATTCGGCCGGGACGCTCGTCCTCGCGGCGCTCGTCTACGGCCTGCTCGCCGCCTTCGTGAAGCCGGTGCTGAAGCTCCTGACCCTGCCGCTCGCGATTCTCACGCTCGGCATCGCCTGGTTCTTCGTCGCCATGTTCATCCTCTGGCTGACCGACGCGATCGTGGGCAACTTCCACATCGACGGCTTCTGGACGCTCGTCGGCGGGACCGTCGTCGTCTGGGCGGTCGGGGCGGTCGCCGACCACTGGCTCGCGCCGACGCGCAGGCCGGTGCGCCGGATGCTCGGCGGCGCCTCACGTTTCGGGCGCACCTGAACGGAAACGAGCGCCGAGGCATGCGGTCGGCTCCGGTGGTGCGCGTGCGGGACGCTGTGCCGCCGGGGCCGTCCGCGGCTACGCGTCGATCCGGGCTGTCGCGATGAGGCTCTTCCTTGCCTGCCGGCACGGGCAGTCGCTCTTCAACGTCGACAAGGTCGTGAACGGCGACCCGGAGCTCGACCGGGGCCTGTCCGAGCAGGGGATCGAGGAGGCCGAGCGGCTCGCGGGCCAGCTAGCGGGCCTCGCGATCGGCCTCGTCGCCGTCTCCCCCTTCCCCCGGGCGCTGCAGACCGCGAACATCGCCCTCGCCGGCCGCGCCGTGCCGCACCTCGTCGACGAGGAGCTCGGCGACGTCCGCATCGGCGAGCTCGAGGGCGCCTCGATCGACGCTTACCGGAAGGCACCTGCGCACGCGAACAGGAAGGAGCGCTTCCCGGGCGGCGAGAGCCTCGACGAGGCGGCCGTCCGTTATGCGGGCGCGTTCGAGCGGCTGCTCGGGCGCGGGGAGCCGGTCACGCTCGTGGTGTGCCACGAGATCCCCGTCCGTTACCTCGTGAACGCCGCCGGCGGCAGCGACGAGCTCGACGGGCCGCTCCACTACGTCGCGAACGCCACTCCGTACCTCTTCGACGACACGTCGCTGCCGCGCGCGGTCGCACGCATCCGGGAGCTCGCCAGCTAGCGTCGCGTCATGGCGGTCGCAGGTACGCTCGAGCTGCTCGACTGGAAGCGCCGCGTCTTCGGCCTCTATGCCGCCGTCCGCGAGCTGCCGCCGGAGTCCGGCTGGCGGCTCTGGCGCGACACCCGGGACGAGCTGTTCGGCTCCCACCCGCAGTCGCCGCTCCCGCCGCACCGCCGCGCCTCGTTCGGCGGCCTCGACTACTGGCCGTACGACCCCGAGGCGCGCGTTCTCGCCGAGCTCGAGGACGTCGAGGCGCCGCCGGCGCCGATCGCGGCGAGCGGCCCGGAGCCGATCGTGTTCACGCCGGTCGCGCGCGCGAGCTTCGAGCTCCGGGGAGAGCGGCATTCGCTCGAGGTGTCCTGGCTCGCGGGATACGGCGGCGGAGCGTTCCTCTGCTTCCGCGACGCGACGAGCGGGCGGGAGAGCTACGGCGGCGGGCGCTACCTGCTCGACACGGTGAAGGGCGCGGATCTCGGGGAAGACGGCGGGAGGCTCGTGCTCGACTTCAACTTCGCCTACAGCCCGTCCTGCGCGTACGACCCGGGCTGGGTCTGCCCCCTGGCGCCTCCGGCGAACCGCCTCCCCGTCGCCGTCGAGGCGGGCGAGCGGCACCGGGCATGAGCGAGCTCGAGACGCTCCGGGACGAGATCTCGCAGCTCGACCGGCGGCTGCTCGAGCTGCTCAACCGGCGGCTCGAGCTCGTGGCGGCGGTGCGCGACTACAAGGACGCCGCCGGCGAGCGGTGGATCGACCCCGAGCGCGAGTCCGGGCTGTTGCAGGGGCTCGTCCAGGCGAACACCGGGCCGCTCACGGAGCGGGGCGTCAGGTCGATCTTCGGGGCGATCCTCGACGTCCTCAAGCAGGAGGTGGCGGCCGGCCGGAGCGCGCCCACGCCGCCGGGAGCCGCGCCGGCACGGCGACGCGCGGTCGAGCGCCTCGCCGTCGTCGGCACGGGGCTCGTGGGGACGTCGGTCGCGCTCGCCGCCGGACGCACCGGCACCAGAGCGCGCGGCTTCGACACCGACCCCGGCGTCCTCGGGCGCGCCGCCGCGCGCGGCTCCGTCGAGCCGGCCTCGTCGCTCGCCGAGGCGGTCGGCGACGCGGAGCTCGTCGTCGTCGCGGTTCCGGTGGGAGCGGCCCCGGCCGTCGTGCAGGAGGTGCTGGAGGCGGCCACCCCGGCCACGGTCGTCACCGACGTGGCTTCGACGAAGCGCTCCCTCGTCCCGCTGCGGGATCCGCGGTTCGTGCCCGGCCACCCGGTCGCCGGCGGCGCCACAGGCGGCCCGGCCCGCGCCGCGGCCGACCTCTTCGACGCCGCGACATGGTTCCTCACGCCGACGGAGGCGTCCTCGGCGGAGAGCGTGGCGCTCGTCGAGCGGTTCGTCGCCTCGCTCGGCGCGCGCGCCGTGCGTACCGGCGCGGAGGCCCACGACCGGCTGCTCGCGCTGACGAGCCATCTCCCCCACGCGCTCGCGAACCTGCTCATGCTCCGGGTGGCCGAGGCGGCGGCGGACGGCGACGCCCCGCTCGCGTTCGCGGGCGCGTCGCTCCGCGAGATGACGCGGCTCGCCGGCGCGAACGCCGCGGTCTGGAGCGACATCTTCCTCGGCAACGCCGACGAGATCGCGGCGGCGCTCGAGGGCCTGCGCGGCTCGCTCGACGAGCTCGAGCAGGCGCTGCGGACCGGCGACCGCGTGCGGATCGAGGCGACGATCGCCACCGCGGCGGAGGCGCGCGAGCGTCTGGAGACCTTCGCGTACCGCACCGCGCCGGCCGAGCTGAACCGCGTCAGGGTGCGGATCCCCGACCGGCCCGGCGTGCTGGCGCAGATCACCCAGCTCCTCGGCGGCGCGGGCATCAACATCGAGGACTTCGAGCTCCGCCACGTCTCGCCGGAGTACGGAGGCGTCCTCGTCATCCTCGTCGCGGGAGCCGACAACGCCGAGCGCACACGGGAACTGCTGCGGCGGGAGGGCTACCCCGCCGCGTAGCCCTCAGGCCTGAAGCTCGTCGAGGCCGGCCTCGGCCTCTCTCACGCACCGGTCGAACTCGGCGAACGCGTGCGCCCAGGCCTGCGGGTCGCGGAGGTTCACCCCCAGCGGCGCGAGCAGGTCCTGCGGCGACCGGGACGCGCCGCTCGCGAGGAAGTCGAGGTAGGCGGGCGCGAACCGTTTGGGATCCTCGCGGTAGCGGGCCGCGAGCGAGAACGCGACGAGATGCGCGAACGCGTAGGCGTACGTGTAGAAGCGGACGTGGATGAAGTGCGGGATGTACGACCAGCCGAGCCGGTAGCCCTCCGGAAGCTCGATCGAGTCGGCGTAATAGCGCTCGTTCTCCTCGATCCAGGTGTCCGACAGCCGCTCGCGGGTCAGCGCCTTCCCCTCGCTGCGCACCGCGTAGGCGCGGATCTCGAACCGCGCCATCATCGTCTGCCGGAAGATGGACGCCATCGCGCCCTCGGCCCGGTCCGCGAGGAGCAGGACCCGGGTCGCGGGATCCGCCTCGAGCTCGATCAACCGCTCGACGGCGAGGAGCTGTGCGAACGTCGACGGGACCTCCGCGAGCGCGAGCCCGGTGTGGTACGAGCGGTAGGTCTGGCGCTCGAGCGCGAGCGTCCCGTGCACGGCATGGCCGAACTCGTGCGCGAGCGTGACGACGTCGCGGAGCTGGTCGGTGTAGTTGAGGAGGACGAACGGCAGGACGCCCTTCGAGACCGAGTTGCAGTAGGCGCCGCCGACCTTGCCGGGGCGCGGCTCGGCGTCGACGTGCCCACGGTCGAGGCAGCCGCGGAAGATGTCGCCGAGCCGGGGGTCGAAGTCGCGGAGCGAGTCCTCGACCATCGTGACCGCCTCCGGCCACTCGACGCGGCGGTCTGTGCCCACGGGCGCGTACTGGTCGGCGAGCTGGAGCCGGTCGAGCCCGAGCGCCTCGGCCTTGCGGGCAAACCAGCGGCGGCCGAGGGGATAGTGCTCCTCGACGGCCCGCAGCATCGTCTCGACGACGTCCCCGCCGAGCTCGTTGCGCTGGTTCGTCGGCCACATCGGATCGGGGATCCCGCGGAGGCGGTCGATGGAGAGCCGGTCGCCGACGAGCGCGTCGTAGCAGGCCGCCTGCACGTCGGCGATCCCCTCGAGCGCGTCGTAGAGGACGTCGAGCGCCGCGAGCCGGAGCTCGCGGGCCGGATGGTGGACGTAGGAGAGAAGGCGGTCGATCGTGTGCGGCTCGGGCCCGTCTCCGCCGTCGAACTCGACGGTCAGCGTCGCCAGCTCGCGGCCGTGCAGCGACTCCCACGCCGCCAGCGCGGGCCGGCGGGCATTGAGCGCCTGTTCCTCGCCCTCGGACAGGACGTAGGGCTTTTCCTCCCGCGACACCCGCAGCCGGTGCCGGTACGGCTCGAGCTCGGCGGATTCGAGCAGCGCGTCGGCCTCGGCGTCCTCGAGGGCCAGCCATTCGAGCTCGACGAAGAGGAGGATGCTCTCGAGGTCGGCGGCCCGGTCGCGCGCGAGCGTCGCGAGGTCGTTCGTCTCGGGATCGGTCGCGTCGGTGTGCTCGCGCGCCGTCGCGTAGAAGTGGACGCGGGAGACCTCCTGCGTCAGCTCGTCCAGCTCGTCGAGGAGCTCGCGGAGCCCCGCGGCGCCGACCGCGCCGATCGTGCCGCGCCGACGCTCGGCGAAGTCGCGCGCCCGGGCGAGCAGATCGTCCCAGTCGCGGCGCGCCTGCTCGGCGTCCGGCTCGAGGTCGCTCAGGTCCCAGTGGATTCCGTTGGCGCTGAGGGAGGAGCTGACGGCCACGGCGCGAGAGCGTATCTGGCCGCTGCCATACTGGGCGGGAGTGTCCCGCCGGCTGCATTTGATCGTGCTCGGAGCCGCGCTCGCCCTCGGCATCGGGATCGGCGCCGCCGTTGCGGTGCTGCGTTCCTCGAGCTCGTCGCCCGGCCCCGTCTCCGTCGGCCCCGAGGTCGCGAGCCGGAACCCGCAGCTCGATCCCGGTACGCGGCTCAGCGGCGCGGCTCCCGGCTTCACGCTGACCGACCAGTTCGGCAGGCGCGTGTCGCTGCGCTCGTTCCGCGGCAAGGTGGTCGTCGTCTCCTTCAACGACCCGAAGTGCACGACCATCTGCCCGCTGACGACCACCGCGCTGCTGCACGCGAAGGTGCTGCTCGGGCCGGCGGCCGCGCGGGTCGAGCTGCTCGGCATCGGAGCCAATCCCGAGGCGACGGGCGTGAAATGGGTGCGGGCCTACTCGCGCGTGCACGGGATGACGCACGAGTGGCACTTCCTGACGGGCTCGCTTCCGGAGCTGAAGCGGGTCTGGCGCGCCTACGGCATCGAGGCCGCCGTGGTGCAGGGCGCCATCGACCACACGCCCGCGACGTACGTGATCGACCCGCGCGGCCGCTTCTCCCGCCTCTACATGACGCAGATGGCGTACTCGAGCGTCGGCCAGCTCGGGGCCGAGCTCGCGCAGAGCATCGCAGCGCTGCTGCCCGGGCACCCGCGCGTCCACGGCGGCGGGTCGCCGGCCGCGATCAGCGTGCTCGGCCCGAAGCAGCACGTCATCCTGCCGCGGGCCGGCGGCGGGACGGTGCGGCTCGGCCCGGGCTCGGGGCCTCGTCTCGTCCTCTTCTTCGACACCTGGGAGACCGAGGTCACCGATCTCGGCGCGCAGCTCGAGGCGCTGAACCGCTACCAGGCCGTGGCCGCGAGGCGGGGGCTGCCATCCCTCGTCGCGGTCGACGAGGCGATAGTCGAGCCCTCGCCGCAGGCGCTGCCGCGCTTCCTCCACGGGCTACCGCATCCGCTTGCGTATCCGGTCGCGATCGACCGGAGCGGGCGGATCGCCGACGGGTACCGCGTGCAGGACTCGCCCTGGCTGGAGCTCGTCTCGGGCTCCGGGCGCTTCCTCTTCTACGAGGATCTCGCGGAGGGCTGGCCGGCCCGGCCCGAGCTGCTCGCGAAGGTGCACGCCGCGCTCGCCAGGGCGAAGCCCTGAGGCCGATCCTGTAAGGATTTCCCGCCGAACCTGCGGCAATCTGCCGTAAGTTGTCGCGGACCACCCGATCGAGTGAGACACGCTCGGCCCAAGTGTGCTGGAGTGCCGTCCACGCCGAAAGCGAGCGGCCGCACTCTGCGACGGCCGCGCCCATCGACGGGAGCTCCACCAGCCTTCATGCGGCCGATCCGCCTCCTCATCCTGCTGCTCGCTCTCACGCTCGCCCTCGTGCTCGCGCTCGTGCGCCCGCTACAAGGTCGCGCGACTCGCATGGGGAAGAAGGACGTGGCGCGGCCCGCAGAGGTCGACCCGCTGCGCCGGCGGCGCCATCTCATGTTCGCTCCGGGGAACCCGGCCGAGGCGTTCGGCGAGCGCGTCGTCTCCTATGCACGGCACTTCCTCGGCACGCCGTACAGCTGGGGCGGCTCGAGCCCCGGCACCGGCTTCGACTGCTCCGGCCTCGTCCGCTTCGTCTACGGCCACTTCGGGATCGTCCTGCCGCACTCGAGCTGGGCGGATTTCGGGCTCGGCCGCAGGGTCGCCCGCGGCTCGCTCAGGCCCGGCGACCTCGTCTTCTTCTACGGCGCCGGCCACGTCGGCATCTACGCCGGAGGCGGCCGCTTCATCGACGCCCCGCACACGGGAGCCCGAGTCCGCGTGTCGACGATGGACGAGTACGCCTACTACGGCGCCCGCCGCCTCGGGCACCGCTGACGCAGCGGGGCTCTACTTCATCTTCTCGGCCATCGCCGTCAGGAGCTTCCAGGCGATCTCCGAGTTGCTCTCGACGAGCGGCCGGAAGTCCCACGGCGTCATGCCGTAGCAGACCATGTCGGTCTTGGCGGTCAGCGTGGCGGTGCGCGGCGACTCGTTGATGAGGGCGATCTCGCCGAAGTAGTCGCCCGGGCCGACCGTCCACGGCCTCGTCTCGCCCGCGACGCTCACCTCGGCCTCCCCGTCCTCGACGATGAAGAAGCCGACACCGCCCGCGCCTTCCTGCGTCACGGTGTCGCCCGCCTTGAACCGCCGCTCCCGCATGCTGCTCGCGATCTGCTTCAGATCCCGCTCGTCGAGACCCGCGAAGAGCGGAACCTTCCTGAGCGTGTCGGCGGAGGCCTCGGCCACGGCGCAGTTATACACAGCTGCGCTTCTCCGTGCGAGCGTGGGCCGGTTGCGGCGAGGATAGGCGCGTGCGCGTCCACGTCGTCGGCTGCTCTCCGGCCTGGCCCAACCCGGGCGGGGCCCAGTCGGGCTATCTCGTCGAGGAGGACGGGCGACGGCTCCTGCTGGACTGCGGCCCCGGCGTGCTGCCGCGGCTGCGGAGGCTCGAGCCGTGGCCGCGGCTGGACGCGATCGTGATCACGCACTTCCACCTCGACCACTGGGGCGACCTCGTGCCGTGGGCGTTCGGCGGCCTCTTCGGCGGCGGCCGCGACGTGGAGCCGCCCGAGCTGTGGCTGCCCCGCGGCGGCCGCGAGATCATCCGCGGCCTCGACCCGGTCCTCTACGCGAACGCGATCCTCGAGCTCTTCCCGGTCCACGAGTACGAGGAGGAGAGGCCGTTCGTCGCCGCGGGCTTCGAGCTCGTCGCGTACCGGATGCTGCACTACGCGCTCGAGAGCTACGGCCTGCGCGTCTCGGACGGCGACCGGACGCTCGCCTACAGCGCCGACTCTGCGCCGTGCGACGGCCTCGTCCAGCTCGCCCGCGACGCGGACCTCTTCCTCTGCGAGGCGACGCTTTCCCAGCCGGAGCAGGGCATCCGCGGGCACCTCACCGCGGACGAGGCGCTCGAGGCCCATGCCTCGTCCGGCGCGCGCCGCTTCGTGGTCATCCACCGGCCCGACGAGCTCCCGCTCCCGGAGGGGGTCGAGCGCGCGTACGACGGGCTCGAGCTCGAGGTCTAGCCCGGCAGCCGGAACGCTCGCTCACCGAGCAGGCGGTGACCCTCGACCGACGGATGGTCGCCGTCGTCGGTCAGGCGGTCGCGCATCCGCTCGGGGGCGGCCGGGTCGCAGAGCGTCTCGTGGAACGGGAGGAGCGACGCGCCGGCGGCCGCGGCGAGCTCGCCGACGAGCTCCTTGAGCCTCCGGATGTCCGCCGCCGCGCGGCCGTCCCCGTTGTTCCACGGCAGGACGTCCGTCACCGCGAGTGCGAGCCCGGCGGCGCGCCCGCGCTCGAGCATCTCCCCGAGGTTGCGGGCGGCATCCCCCGGAGCGCGCCGCTGCACGACGTCGTTGATCCCGCCCTGGACGACGAGGACGTCGGCGCCGGGCAACACGAGGTCGAGCCGCCGCCCGATCTGGTCGGTCCGCTCGCCGTGGACCGCGGTCGTGCGGAACTCGAGCCTGTCGTCGGCCCGAGCGGCCCACCATTGCCACTGGCTCCGCTCGTCGGGAGCGGAGATCCGCGCACGGACGACGGGGTCGGGGTCCCAGAGCGGCGAGCCCGCCGAGATCGAGTCTCCTGCGACGGCGACGACGATCTTCGCCATCGGCTAGTGCGTGCGGGGCTCGAGCTCGACGACGAGCTCGCAGTCGAGCGCCTCGGCGATGCGGAGCAGGGTGTCGATCCGCGGAGGGCGGCCGCCGCGCTCGAGCCTGGCGATCGCGGACTGCGTGGTGCCGCAGAGCTCGGCGAGCTGGCGCTGCGAGAGGCCCATCGCGCCGCGCCGCTCGGCGACGCGGTCGGCGATCTGCGCGAAGAACCAGCCGCGGTCGCCCGCGACGATCCGCTCGTGGAGCCGCTCGACCGGGCCTTTCTCGCCCGCACGCGCCTTCGCCGCCATGGCGTCAGAATAGCGACCCTGCTATGCCGGTACCGCGAGCGGCGCCGGTCGCACCGCGTCGCCCACGCGCACGCGTCCTGGCTGGACGACCGCCGCGTGGACGCCGAAGGGCAGGCGCTCGGTGCGCCCCTCCGGCCGGTACGCGGCGAGCGTCCCGAGCGTGTCGAGGTCGGTCTCCCCGGTGTCGGGGTCCTTCGTCGTCACGGCGCAGCGCCCCACGTCCCCCACGGGAGCGACGACGGCGTCCCCGATCGCGACGCGGCTGCCGATCCACTCGTCCTCGGCGTGCGCCTCGACCCCGTCGATCTCGAACAGCATCCGGAAGCGCCGCCCGTCGACCGGGTCCGCGACGCCCGCCTCCTCCCCGATCCGCTCGAGCGAGCCGCGCGAGACCACGGTCACTGCGCCGCCGCCGACGCCGCGGTCGACGGCCCCGCTCTCCGACCGGAGGAGCCTCAGAGGCTTGCCGAGGTAGTCCGACAGCGCCTCCTGCCAGGGGCCGGGCACGATACGCGAGGGATGCGGCCGGCCGTAGAGCGTCGCCTCCACCGGATCGCCGGGGTCGACGATCCCCTCGACGCGCCGTCCGTCGGGGAACCTGAGGACGAGCCGGTGGCTCGCCTCGTCCCACTCCGGGCGCACGCGCAGGAGCTGCGGGAACCGCTTGTCGTTGACGAGCCGGCCGTCGGCGTCGACGAGCCAGAAGCGCCGGTCGCCCGCGACACCGTGAGGCCCGAGCTCGACCTCGTCAGGGTTGAGGACGTGGAGCGCCTTCACCGGTGCGATCGAGATCCGTGCGACGCGGCCCTCCATCCCTCCAACCTATCTACTGCGGCGGCTCGCGCACTTCCACGACCTCTCCGCCACGGCGCACCCCGCCACCGTCGAGCTCGAAGATCCAGAAGTTCCGGCCGGTGACGTGGACGGCGACGTTGTAGACCGGGATGTCGCCGATGCAGCCCTCGAACGAGCCCGCATGGGCGTGTCCGTGCAGGACGAGGTCGGCGCCGTTCTCGGCGATCGGGGTCGCGAGCCGCTCGCTGCCGAGGTACGTGTGGATCCCGGGCGGCTCGCCTTCGAGGGTGTCGATCACCGGCGAGTAGTGGAGAAGGACGATCCGCAGGTCGCAGTGGACGATCTCCTGCAGTCCACGGGCGATCGCCTCCCCCTCCGCGGTCGTCTCGGCGTAGACGCGCCGGAGCAGCGGCTCGCCGAAGTCGGGCAGCGCCGAGCCCGGGAAGCCGCCCACGAATCCCTTCGCGCCGACCACGCCGAGCTCGAGCCCCTGCACGTCGCGGCTCGCCCACTCCCGGTCGAGGAGCCGGACGCCGGCGCCGCCCAGCACCTCCTCGAGCTCGTCGGTCCGCTCCGCATGGTGGTCGTGATTGCCGAGCACGGCGAAGACCGGCACGTCGAGGAGCCGGCACGCCGCCGCGACCACCTCCGCCTGCTCCGGCTCGCCGCTCGTCGTCAGGTCGCCGGCGAGGAGGACGACGTCGGCCTCGCCCTCGAGCTCGGCGAACGCGCGCTCGACCCGGTCTGCGCTCGCCGGCGACGCGTGGATGTCGGCTGCCGCGGCAACGCGGATCACGGTGCGTGATGTTGCGCGATCGGACAAACCGGAAACGACCCCGCGATGCCGGAGCCCACCTTCGAGGAGCTCCTCGCCGCGATGAAAGCGGGGGCCGGGGCGCTCCAGGCCCACGAGATCCCGTTCGTCCTCGGCGGCGGGCTTGCCGCCTGGGCGCGCGGCGGGCCGAAGAGCGAGCACGACGTCGACTTCATGATCCGCCCGCAGGACGCCGACGCGGCGCTCGAGGCAATGGAGGAGGCGGGGCTCCGCACCGAGCGCCCGCCGGAGGGCTGGCTGTACAAGGCGTGGCACGAGAACGGCGCGCTCATCGACCTCATCTTCGCGCCGTCCGGCGGTCCGATCACGGACGAGACGATCGACCGCGCGCCGCTCCTCGAGGTCAACGCGCTGCGCGTGCACGTCTTCACGCTCGAGGACGTGATGACGACCAAGCTCCTCGCCCTGACCGAGCAGGAGCCCGACTACACGCAGGTCCTGATCTACGCGCGGGCCCTGCGCGAGCAGATCGACTGGGACGAGGTGCGCGCCCGCAGCGAGGCGTCGCCTTTCGCGCGCGCCTTCTTCACGCTCGTCGAGGGGCTCGGCATCGTCGACTCACGGGCGTGACATCTGCCGGGGCGGCGTCGTATCTGCCGTGACATGAAGACTTGGACCGGCGCGGCATTGCTCGCGGCGACCGCGCTCGCGGCTCCCGCCTGCGGCAGCGGGTACCAGGCGAGCGCGTCTCACAATCCCGGGCAGTCGCAGGGATCGGTCGTCCACGCGGACACCGTCAGCTCGACCGGGCTCATCCTCGGCGGGCGGGTGCGCTGCACCGCCACCGTCTCCCGCTCCGTTCAGGCAGGAGACGACCTGGGCCTGACCTTCTTGGTGCGCAACGTCTCGGATCGCAGCGTCCGAGTCCCTCTGACGGGCGGGGGCCTGTGGCTGGTGGTGAAGGCGGCGGACGGCACGACCTACGACACGCGAGTGCCGCTTCGGAACGAGATCGGCCCGCTCGTCGGGGCGCCGGAGATCGCTCCCGGCGCAACGAAGAGGGTGCCCTGGGTCGGGAAATATCTCCGGGTGCGCTGGGGCGGGCCGCTCACGATCACACCCGGGTGTGGACAGACGGCACTACCGGTTCTCCGGGTGGGGGTCGAGTCGCCAGGGCCTCCGGCGGACGACCGAACTGCTCTCGCCGCCGTGGTGGCCGCCTCGGGTCATCTCCTCGATCACTGCCGTCCCGAGCAGGACGATGTCGCGGTGCAGGGCCAGATCGACTCGCCGGACGGAAAGGCTCCCCCGATGTCCGCCACGTGCTCGGTGAGCCTCCAGCCCGAGGGAAACTTCGTCGTCGCACAGGCCCTGATAGCCAGCCCAGCGGGACTGGGCGACGTCCATCTCGACCAGCCGTACGAGCAGCTCTCCGTGAAGCACGCTCCGACGTTCGAGACGGTCGCATGGGAGTTCGTCGTGACGAAGGACGGAGCCACTTCGGTGGCGGCCGCCGAGGCCGACGCGACGAAGCCTGCCGACCGCATGGCCCCCGACTGGACTTGGACTTCCACGGGCGGAGGGCAGCGGCCGGGCAGCTCACGCTGCGGTGGCTCCGGCGGCAGCTGGGGTTGGGCCGGCCCCACGGTCGAGTTCGTCTCCGTCTGCCCCGCCTAGAAGAAGAAGCCGGACCAGGCCGACCACCAGTCTTCGCCGCGGACGACGAGCGAGCACGGCCCGGTCACGTCGACGCCCTTCCGGTTCGCGTACTCCTGCAGCCGGTCCGGCGTCATGAACTCGATCTCGATCTCGCACGGCCGGCCCGGGTCGTAGGGCGCGACGGCCGACAGGTCCGCGAGCGCCTCGCGTGCGCCGGCCTCGATCAGCTCGCGCGCCTCGGCCGGCGTCTTCGAGCGGGCGCTGAAGCGGCCGATCCCCTCCTTCACCTCGACCGTCGTGAGGCCGTCGCCGAGCAGCTCCCTCGCCTCCCTGCACACGGCGCGATCGCCCGTGACGAGGACGACCGGCGTGCCCCAGTGGCCGCAGACCGCGGCGTTGATGCCGGTCTCGCCGACGAGCGTCCCGTTGAAGCGGAGACTCCGCCACGCCTGGCCCGAGACCGTGTGCGAGAGGACGCCGTCGGCGGTGCCCGCCATGGCATGCATCCCGACGAGGAGCGCGGCGTCGCAACCCGACTCGAGGAAGCCCGTGTACTCCGTCCACTCCTGCTGCACGACGTACTCGCACGCGGGGTCGAGCAGCTCCGGGAGCAGCGAGTTGAAGTCGTAGGCGCCGCCGGCGCCGTGGTTGTCCATGACCACGATCTCGGTCGCGCCTGCGGCCTTCGCCCCGCGCACCGCGGCGTTGATCTCCTCGGTGTAGAGCACGCGCCCCTCGTCGTAGAGCTTCTCGCCGCCGGAGACCTGCTGCCACTTGACGATCCCGGCGACGCCCTCCATGTCGCTGATGATGTGGACGCGCACGGCGGGACGATAACGTCATCCCGTGGAGACGGGCCTGGCCGGAAAGGGCGTCCTCGTGACCGGCGGCGGGGGCGGGATCGGGTCGGCGTGCGTGCGCGCGTTCGCCGCCGAGGGCGCTCGGGTCGCCGTCCACTACCGCACGAGCCGCGACCGCGCCGAGGAGCTCGCCCGAGAGACCGGCGGCGTGGCGCTGCAGGCCGACCTGACCGTGGAGGAGGAGGTCGACGGCCTGTTCGAGGCGGCGGAACGGAAGCTCGGCGGCCTCGAGGTGTGCGCGGCGGTGGCGGGCTTCTGGCCGCGCGAGGCCGAGCCGGTCTGGCAGCTACCCCTGGAGCGCTGGGAGGCGACGCTGCGCACCAACCTCACGGCGACCTTCCTCACGGCGCGCGCGTTCCTCCGCGTCGTCGAGCGCACCGGTCACGGCAGCCTCGTCCTCGTCGGCTCGACCGCGGGCCGCTTCGGCGAGGCCGACCACGCCGACTACGCGGCGGCGAAGTCCGCGATCCAGGTGGGGCTGCTGCTCAGCCTCAAGAACGAGATCGTCCGGATCGCGCCGCGCGGCCGCGTCAACGCCGTCGCGCCGGGCTGGACCTACTCCCCGATGACGCGCGGCGAGCTCGAGGACGAGTTCGTCGCCCGCCTCAGCCGGACGATGGCGCTGCGCAAGGTGGCGGTGGCCGAGGACGTGGCGCGGGCGGTGGTCGTCCTCGCCTCCGACGAGCTCTCCGGCCACGTGACCGGCGAGCTCGTGACCGTCGCGGGCGGGATGGAAGGGCGCACCGTGCACGAGCTCGCATGAGCCGCTTCCTCGAGCGTCTCGCCGGCGGGCCGCCGGTCGTCGCCGACGGCGGGATGGGCGCGCTGCTCGCGAGCGCCGTGCCGGGGCTGCGGTGCCCCGAGGAGGCGAATCTCCGCGCGCCGGAGAGCGTGCTCGAGGTGCACCTCGGCTTCATCCGCGCCGGCGCCGAGCTCATCGAGACGAACACCTTCGGCGCCAACCGGGCGAAGCTCGCCCGCCACTTCCTCGCCGACGAGCTCGAGGCGATCAACGCCGCCGCGGTCCGGGTCGCCCGGGAGGCGCGCGAGGTCTCGGGAAAGGACGTGTTCGTTGCGGGATCGGTCGGCCCCGCCGGAGACGTCGAGCTGCGCGGCCTCGAGACCGGCGAGCTCGTCGCGGAGCAGGCGCGCGTGCTCGAGGGTCGCGGCGTCGACCTGTTCATGGTCGAGACGTTCTTCGACCTCGACGAGCTCGAGCGGGCGGTCTCGGCGGTCCGCTCGGTCTCGTCGCTCCCGGTCGTCGCGCTCCTGACCTTCGACGCCGACGGCGAGACCCTCGCCGGCGCCACGCCCGAGCAGGCGGCCGAGCGGCTCCGTCCGCTCGGGCTCGCCGCCTTCGGCGCGAATCACGGCGCCGGCCCGGCGGCCGCGCTCACCGCCCTCGCGCGGATGCAGGCGCAGGACGGCGACGCGCTCGCCGCGCTGCCGAATGTCGGGCTGGCGAGCATGAGCGGGCAGCGGATCGTCTTCCCGCACGCGACGCCTGCCTACTTCGCCGAGTTCGCCGCCCGCGCCCAGGAGCTCGGAGCGCGCGTGATCGGCGGCTGTTGCGGCACGACGCCGTCCCAGATCGAGGCCATCCGCGCGGCGGTCGACGAGCAGCGCCGCCCGACGGGCATGTTCCTCCTCCACCGGCGCGAGGAGGCGACCCAGCCGCTGCGTGCCGAGGAGGAGACGCAGCTTGCGCGGCTGCTCCGCGAGGGCGAGTTCGTCGTCTCGGTGCAGGTCGATCCGCCGCTCGGCGCCAACCCCGAGGCCCTGATCGAGACGGCGCGCGCCGTCCGCGACTCCGGCCGCGCGCAGTTCGTCGACGTCAACGACAACCCTCGCGCGCGGGCGCGGATGAGCGGGATCATGGCCTCGGTCGCCATCGAGCGGTTCACCGGGGTCGAGACGATCCCCCACCTGACGCCGCGCGACACGACCGTCACCGGGCTCGAGTCGCTCCTGCTCGGCGCGCACGCGGAAGGTGTCCGGAACATCCTCGCCGTCACGGGCGACCCGCCCGAGGCCGGGGACTATCCGGGCACGCACGCGGTCTACGACGTCGACTCGGTCGGCCTCGTGGAGTTGATCGCGAAGCTCAACGCCGGCGAGGACTGGCACGGTCGCGCGATCGACGCGCCCACCACGTTCTTCCCCGGCGTCGCGGTGAACCCGACGGCCGACGACCTCGGCCTCGAGGCCGAGCGCTTCCACCGGAAGGTCGCAGCCGGCGCCCGGTTCGCGATGACGCAGATCCTGTTCGACCTCGAGCCGCTCGAGGCGTTCCGGGAGCGGATCGGCGGCTGGCCCGTCCCGGTCCTCGTCGGCGTCTGGCCGATCCGCACCACGGAGACGCTCGTGCGCGTCCACAACGAGGTGCCGGGGATCGTCGTCCCGGAGCACGTGCAGGAGCGATACCGCACCGCAGGGCCCGGCGCACGCGAGGTCGGGCTCGCCCTCGGCCGCGAGCTGATCGAGGGGGCGCGCGGGCTCGCGAGCGGCGCGTACGTGATGGCGCCGTTCCGCCGGCCGCTCGATGTCGTGGAGCTGCTTCCCGAGCCGGGCTAGGAAGCGCAGAGGCCCGTCGACACGCGTTGCGTGCCGGCGTGCGCGAGCGCGCTGCGGACGATCGCGGGCGGGACGCCGTACCCGCTCGAGGAGCCGAGGCGGGCGGCGAACATCGTCGACTGCACCTCGCCGTTCGCGTCGACCGCGGGCCCGCCGGAGTCGCCGTGCTCGATCCTCCCCGCCACGGCGGTGATCGACCTCGCGACGGGACCGTGGCCGAGCGCGTCCTGTGTCAGCACCGTCGCCGTCCGCCCGATCCGCCCCGCGCTCGCGGTGAGCCCCCCGTCGAGCGGATAGCCGAGGATCGCCACCGCGGCGCCGGGCCGCGCGCTCGTCGCCATGCGCAGCGGCGTCCGGTCGATCCCGCCGACGCGGAGAACGGCGATGTCGTCGTGGGTGTCGAACGCGACCACGTCGACCGGGCGCGACGGAAGCGGGTCGCCCGGGATGCGAACGGACGTGTTGCTCTCGCCCGCCACGACGTGCGCCGCCGTGACGATCAGGCCGCGCCCTGCGAACCAGCCGCTCCCCTCCACGCCGACGCCGCACGCCGTGCCGAGCACCTTGACGACGCGCGTCGCCGCGGAGCGGATCGCGGGATGCCCGAGGATTCCTCTGCTCGGCGGCAGCGACGGCGCCCTCGGGCCGACGATCGACGGGAACGGGTCGATACGCGCGAGCAGGTTGAGGAGCGTGCGCGGCGGTAGGGCCGAGTCGAGCTGTTTCACGATCGCCGAGCGCTCGACCTCCTGGCGAAGCTGCGTCTCGCCGGGGGAGAGCAGCGCTACCGAGGCGCCGACCCAGACGATCGCGAGGCCGATGGCGGCGCCGAGCAGGAGGCCGCCTGCCGTGTCGACGAGACGCAACGGCGTGAGGCGGAGCCCGCCGCGGATGAAGCTGCCCGCGACGAGGGCCCCGAACTGCAGCAGCACCGCGCCCAGGACCGCGCCCATGAGCCCGGCCACGGGCGTCCACGTCGAGTTCGAGCCGCCGTGCAGCACGTGTGGCGCGACCCGCGAGCCGATGTAGGCGCCCGCCGCGAGCCCGACGAGCGAGAAGGCGCTGAGGACGAGGCCGCGCCGCATCCCGCCGGCCGCTGCGAGGAGCACGATCGCGATCGCGACCCAGTCGGCGAGGTTCACCACGGCAGCGTAAAGGGCGGGGCTGCTCCGACCCGACCCAGCTACACTGGGCCGTCCCCGGGGGCGTAGTTCAGCTGGTTAGAACGCCGGCCTGTCACGCCGGAGGTCGCGGGTTCGAGTCCCGTCGCTCCCGTTCTCTGAAAGTGCCTGCAAAGAGGGAGTTTAGTTGCCCACTTAGGCGTGCGCCAAGGATGGTCGGGCAGCACTCGGGCAGCACAACGCAGGCCGCCATAAGCATGAAAATACCTGCAAAGCGACACTTTCGTCACCTGCACGTTCGGCAGCGCCGGGCTGCGCTTGGCACTCGCCAGAGCAGACAACATACGACCTCCGGTCGATTCCGCTCTCCCCACGGTCAGCTGGTGATCAAGCGTGGCCGTTCGACGCGCCCGTGGCGTTAGCTAAGCCCCGCTAGGCGTCGGCTTCGTCCGGGCCGACGCGTCCTCGAGCCTTCTTCATCGCCGGCACGCTCAAATGCGTCTACGACGGCGGTCCCGAGGCCAACGCTCCCGTCAACGTGTGAACAGTCGTTCACGCTAGGCTGTAACAGCTGATGGCGCACGGTGTTCAGGGCAAGGCTCATGCAGGCGAGGTCGACGCGGCGATCGCGCGCGAAGTCGCGCAGACGATGCAGGCGCTGGCGACGCCGAGCCGCGTCCGGATCCTGGCTCGACTGCGACGATCACCCTGCGCCGTCGGCGAGCTCGCCGCCGCCGTCGAAATGGAACGCTCCGCCGTCTCCCAGCAGCTGCGCGTCCTCCGCCACCTTGGCCTCGTGATCGGCGAGCGCCGCGGCCGCAACGTCGTCTACGCCCTCCACGACTCGCACGTCGCCGACTTGCTCGACCAAGCCGTCTTCCACATCGAACACCTCCGCCTCGGCTACGCCGAACGGATCACGGAAGCCTCGTGAGCCACGCGGAACACGCGCACGACCACGGGCACGGCCACGACCACGCCGACAGCCACGGCGGGCATGGACACTCGCACGGCCTGGTCGATCCGTCGATCGTCCGCTCACGGGCCGGCGTCAAAGCGGTCTCGATCAGCCTCGCCGTCCTCGTCACGGCGGCGCTCGCTCAGGTCGCCATCTTCCTTCTCACCAACTCGGTCGCGCTGCTCGCCGACCTGATCCACAACTTCGGCGACGCCTCAACCGCAATCCCACTCGGAATCGCCTTCTACATCCGCAGCTTCCGCGCCGAGAAGATCGCCGGCCTCTTCGTCGTCGCCACGATCTTCGTCAGCGCCTGCGTCGCGCTCTACGAAACAATCCAACGCTTCATCCACCCCGAGCAGCTCACCCACCTCTGGGCGCTCGCAGCCGCCGGACTCGTCGGCTTCATCGGCAACGAATTCGCCGCCTACATCCGCTACCGAGCCGGCAAACAGCTCACCAGCCCCGCCCTGATCGCCGACGGCAACCACGCCCGTGTCGACGGGTTCGTCTCCCTCGGAGTCGTGGCCAGCGCCGCCCTGGTCGCACTCGGCTACCCCCGCGCCGACCCAATCGTCGGCCTCGCCATCACACTCATTATCCTCAAAATCACCTGGGACTCCTGGCGCACAGTGAGCACGACCGAACCCGGCGAAGTAGTTGAACTCCACCCCCACTAGCGCTGCGCAGAGACGCAGCGGCAGGTCGCGCTGAGGCCGCACGGAGCGCCCCAAGGCGTACCGGCCCGCGGCGACCGGTCGTTTAGCCTCTAACCGGCTCTTTTCTCTGGGAGGTTGGCGTGATCGGTGGAGGCCAGATTCATGGCAGGCTAGACCTCCACGTTCGGGCGGAGGCGGCGTCGCTGGCGCAGATTCGGCGGGCGCTCGCAGAATTCCTCGCCCAACACGAGCTCGAGGAGCAGCGACGGCAGGACGCAATGCTGGTCGTCCACGAACTGGCGGCGAACGCAATCGAGCACGCAAGCGCAGGCGACGATCACCTCGAAGTCGCCGTCAGCCTTGCACCGGAGTCGCTCCTGATCCGCGTGCTCGACCCTGCCCGGACGGCGACGCGACCTGCGCCGCTCGAACCAGACCATTCGCGCGAGTTTGGGCGCGGAATGGCAATCGTCGACCGGCTCGCACGCTGGAGCGAGCAGCTCAAAGGAGACCGCCGCGAGGTGACGGCACAGCTGCCGCTTCGGCCAGACGCCGACACGCCCGCACCCTAGGAGCTGACGTCCGCGCGCGGGCGCAGACTTGGCCGCGTGATCGGTGAGGGGCTGCGGCGGCTAATGGACCTCCGGCGCGATCTCGGCGTTACTTGGCGTTGCCACGCTTCGTGTCGAGCTCTCGGGCTCGTATCGTGGCGGCCATGTCCTTCGATTCTTCACGATAGATTGACCCGTTCTCGAACTCGATCACCGGGTAGAGCTTCTGCCCGGAGAGGCGCTGGAGGTCGGCGCGCTTGCTCGGACGCGCGGGCCCCTTCACGACGACGTAGTCGATCCCCTGCTCGTCCAGTGCTTTCTGCACGCGCCAGCACGGGCCGACCTTCCACCTCGTGGAGCACCGGTGGAGCTTGATCGCCATGTGCGCCAAGCCTCTAGTGGTGGAAATGAATGCCGGCGACGATTTCGACGGCGATGATCGCGGCGACCGCCCAGTCGACGACGAGACAGAACGGTGGCCACCAGCGTGTGTTGGCGACGAACTGACGGCGGTGCTGCCAGAGGTCTTTGAACCCGTGGCCCGCGAGCCCAGCGACGAGCAGCCATGGGGTGCTTGTGACTGCTGCCGCGGCGATGACGACGAAGATGCCGGCGACGCCTATTTCGACGGTGAGTACGGTTCGGCGTCCGTCGGCGACTGCGAAGCCGACGTAGACCGAGGCGATCACTGCGAGCCCGAGCGCGTAGACGGTCGCGGTGTCGAGCCACCAGAAGGCGAGCGGTGTGGCCGCCTGGGCGACTCCGACGGCCAGTCCCCAGATGACTGGCGTTCGCAATCCTGCACGGACCGGCTGTGCGATTGCAGCGACGCTCACGAAGGCTTCGGCGCGATGTGACGTTCCGATCGGATGGCGGGGTGCCGGGCGATGACCTGGTCGAGACTGTTCCCGTTCTTGACGCCGAGGGCGGGACCGGCGAAGGCCGTGATCGTGTCGTCCGTCATTGCGGTCATGTCTTGGACCGAGATCGAGCCGACGGTGGCGCCGCCGATCAGGCTGCGTCCGAGCGCGGTCAGGTAGGAGGGGCCGTCGGTGAAGCTCGTGTGGATGCTGCCGCGGACGGTCAGCAGGGCGCCACCGTCGCGAAGGCTGGCGAGGAAGTGGTCTCGGCCGTTCGCGTATTCGGCGTCCGGTTTCGTGCCGGACTGGATCCAGAGGAACGGCCGGTCGAGGCGAGCGTTGCGCTCTGCGCCGAAGAGCTTGCCGTCGAGATCGACGCCGACCTTGAAGCGCGGGTCGGCGGCCATGACTTGCACCGCGGTCGCGCCGCCGATCGAGTGGCCGACGATGCCGACGTGTTGCAGGTCGAGGTGGCCGGCGAGCGGCGAGTTCGGTTCGAATTGCGCGAGGCGGCTCAGCTGGTCGAGCGCGAAGCTGCTGTCGGCGGTGCGGATGTCGATCAGGCGCTCGACGTCCGGATGCGGCGGCGGTCCCATCACGTCCGGGTGGGTTGTCTGGCCGACGACCTGTCCCCGGGCCAGGACGGAGACGGCGGACTCGTAGGGCACGCTCAGGGCGATGACCACGTAGCCGCGGCTGGCGAGGTCGGCGCACAGTGCCGTGTACAGCTCGCGGGGGTTGGAGAGCCCCGGTGAGAACAGCAGCACCGGCCAGGTCCTCCGGGCGCTGCTGATCGGAGTGCCGAACGCGGCGTGAGTTCTGACGCTGCCGAAGGAGGCGAACATGAACGACGGCATGCCGCCGACCGAGCCCGGCAAGTGCCCTTGCGCCTCGAAGTACGGAACCGCACGTCCGTTGCTCGCGTCGCTCGGGTACCAGGCCTGGGCGATCACCTGCCGGTGGTCGGACCGGTTCGCGGTCAGCGTCTCCGGGCGCTGATTGTCGGTCCAGCGGAAGATCTCGCTGCCGACCTTGTGCGGTCCCGCCGGCTTAGGCAACGTCGGCACGAACGCCGTCAGCAGCGCCACACCCGCGACCGCGAGCCCGACGACGAGCACGCCTCGTCCGATCACCCGGCGCCAGCGGCGGGAGTGTCCCGATCGCCAGCGCCGAAGCGCGGCCGCGGCGGTGACGGCCAGGGCAAGGACCTGCCAGGGCACGAGCTGCCACTGGACCCCGTCGACCGCGAGCGTGACGAGCGCGAGGAGGAGCGCGCCAAGGGAGAGGGCCTCGAGAGCGGCTGGGCCTCGACGCCGGGAGAGGGCCCACCACAAGCCGGCCGCGAGCGCGACGACGACCATCAGGCCGTCGAGGATGCTCACTTCGGCTCGATGCTGTGATCGTCGGCGGGGGCGACGTTGAAGCTGAACATCATCCCGCTCTCGTGGTGCTCGGCGATGTGACAGTGCGCCATCCAGATGCCGGGGTTCGTCACGTCGAGCAGGATGTCGACCGTCTCGCCCGTTCGCACCAGCACCGTGTCCTTCCAGACGAGGTTCTGCTCGGCGACGCCGCCGCGCGCGAGCACGACGAAGCGGCCGGCGCCATGGATGTGGAACGGGTGGTGCATCGGGTGGTCGGAGTCCATCTCGTTGACCAGGCGCAGCTTGACCTGGTCGCCGACGCGGAAGCGCCAGTCGATCGCGTGGTTGGCGGCGCCCGTCTCTCGGTCGATGAAGCTCCAGTGCATGTTCGCCGGCGTCGTGATCCGGTTGACGTCGACCATGTCGTCTTCCCACTCGATGCCGCCGGCGTCGCCGTGCGGCTCATGACTGTGGTGGTGTGCATGACCCTGCTGAGGGTGCGCTCCGACGTCCTCGGTGTGGGTGCCTTGCCCTGAGGTCTGCGCGACGAGCGCAGCCGGCAGCAGCTTCATCCCGCACTTCGGGCAATGGTCGGCCTTGTCGCTGACGACCTCGGGGTGCATCGGGCAGACGTAGGAGGCTGCGGCGGCGGTCGCTAGTAGCTTCATGCCGCACTGCGGACAGCGTCCGGGCTGGTCCCTGACCACGTCGGGGTGCATCGGGCAGGTGTAAACGACCGGCCCCTCGGGCGTATCCATGTCCATCTCGGCGACCAGCGCGAGCGTCTTGTCGGGCGGGGCGTCGAAGTAGGGGGCCAGCCGGGCGCGTTCTGCGACCCACTCCTGGTTGTGGCGCAGGACGTCGAACTGCTCGGCAAGAGGCGGCGTCGCAGGCTCGGCGGCGACATCGATCGTCGCCAGCGCGTACGTTCGTTCAGGGGTGCGGTGCTCGAGTGTCAGCTGTCCGGGCTGCTCGAAGAGCACGTCGATCACGGCCCGCTCCGAGGGAGCGAGAATCACGGATTCGACGAACTCCTCGCGCTCGTGGCGGCCGCTGTCGCCGCCGACGAGCTTGATCCGCCCGCCGGGAAGCTGGAGGTTGAACACACGCGTGTTCGCGGTGTTGGTGAGGTAGAAGCGAACGACCTCGCCTACCTGCGCGCTCAGCGAAAGGTCGGTTTCGCCCGCGACCAGCATCACGTTGCCGAAGCGGCCCATCGCCGCGTAGGTCGTCTCTTCGCGGCCGAACGGGGCGATCTTGCCGTCCTCGACCAGGACGTCGTCGAGCGTCAGCAGCAGCTCGCGGTGCACTGGCGCCCAGTAGTCGGGATCGGCTGGGACGACGAGGATGTTTCCGTACAGACCCATCTCCTGACCGTAGTCCTCGCGGATGTGCGGGTGATACCAGTAGACGCCCGGGTCGGGAAACTCGATCCGATAGGTGAACGTCCCGCCGACCGGCATCGGCGCCTGCGTCTCGTGTGTGCCGTCGTAGCGGTTGTCGAGTCGTAGCCCATGCCAGTGCACCGTCGCCTCCAGATCGCCTTCGTTGGCGACGTTGACGACGATCTCGGTGCCCTCACGTACACGAAGGGTTGGACCTGGGATCGAACCGTTGTAGGCGAGCATCCGCACCGTCGCATCGCCGAGCCGCTTCGTCACTGGTGCGATCCCCAACTCGAAGGCATCGCCGTCGGAAACCTCCACGACCTCGGAATCGACGCCGGCGGGAAGACCAACGGTCTGGGTCGGAAAGTGGTCAGTTGTGGGTCCGCCGGTCATGAGGCGATCGGGGCGGGCGCCATTGGGACGGTGCCAGGAGCTGTGCCGGACGGTGGCTCATCGCCACCCATATCGAGGCGGAAGGGCGGGTACGCGTCAGTCATCAGCGAGGCGTAGGCGGCGACGCGGAAGACCCAGCGGTTCATGCCGAGCACGAAGTCGTAGAGCGGCTTCGGGTAGCGGCTCGTGAAGAGCAGCATGATGCCGGCGAAGAGGACGAGCAGACCCACGAGTCCTCCGCCGCCATACAGCCGGTCGATGCCGGACCCCGCCCAGGCACCGCCGACGAACACGGCGATGACGAGATAGTGCGGAAGGGCAAGCAGCCACCACTTGACGAGCACAAGCCCGCGCGAGAGCGACTCCGGGTACTCGACCTCGAGCCGGGCCGGATAGTCAGGGACGTCCTTGAGCGTGAAGGGCGGGTACTTGTCGGTACCGAGTGCGCTGTAGCTGTAGAAGCCGACGCGCCACGACCAACGGAGGACGCCGACGTTGAAGTCGAATAGCCCCTTCGGGTAGCGGCCGGTGAACAGGATCGCGAAGAAGGCGATCACGCTCACGACGACAAAGGCGATCCAGAGAAAGACGAGCACGACGAAGTGCGGGATCGCCAGCAGCCACTTGACAAGCCAGAGCCCGCGGCTGAGCTGCGGCGAGAGCTCGCCCGTGAGTTGGAGCGGATATGGGGATGTGCTGGTTTCCATTTGCGGAACCTCTCTGTCGCCAATCAGGCGACGGATACCGGTGGCGTGTCAAGAATGTCGTCGAGCAGCCCCGGCGCAGCGCCCAGGCGCGCGTTGTCAGGTTCGCGGGTGGTCTGAACCTCCGCGAACGCATCGATCTGTTTGGCGATGAACTCGGCGTCGTCCTTGATCCAGCCAAGGAGGGCCGAGCCGCGCGTGTACTGCCAGGAGAGACCGAGGAAATAAAGACCCGGCACGTCGGTCACGCCTCGCCGGTGACTGGCGGCGCCCTTCGGATCCGTGACGGGAAGCTTCAACCAGGAGTGATCCGGCTGGTATCCGGTCGCCCAAATGACGGCATCGACCTCGAGCTCGCTGCCGTCGGCGAAACTAACCGTGCGGCCGGAGACGGCGACCGCCCGCGGCTTCAGCTCGACGCCGTTCCGCTTCAGCCGGCGCGGGCTCGAGCCGATCAGCGTGTCGCGGTCGCGCATCCGGCGCCCGAGCCGCGACTCGACCGTCTTCGTCAGAAGTCTCGTCTTCGTCAGCCACCAGAAGAGGTCACGGCCGAGCAACCTCTGCGGCAGCGGTGTCTGGCGCGACCCGACCGCGAGCTGAACGCGATGGGTCGCGGCGAGCTCCTCCGCGATCTGAAAGCCGGTGTTCCCGCCGCCGACGACGAGAACCGTGCCCTCGGGGACGTCGCTCGGGCGCCGGTATGCGGTGCTGTGTACCTGGAACAGGTCCGGCGCGAGTTCGCCGGCGAAGGCTGGCACGCGCGGGACCTGGAAGGGGCCGGTGGCAACGACGACCTGGTCAGCCTCGATCTGCCGACCCTCGAGCCCCACGACGAACCTTCCGCCGTCCGTGGCCAGCGACCGCACCGCGCTCCCCAACTCGACCGGAAGCTTGAAGGCGGCGGCGTACTGCTCGAGATAGGCGATCACTTCGTCGCGGCCCGGATAACCGTCCAGGTCACCGGCGAACGCAAAGCCGGGAAGGCTGTCATAGCGGCGTGGCGTGAACAGAGTCAGCGAGTCCCAGCGGCCCCTCCAAGCGGCGGCAATCGAATCGGCTCCGTCGACGATCAGGAACCGCCGGCCCGCCCGCGCCATGAAGTAGCCGACCGCAAGGCCCGCCTGGCCCGCTCCGATCACCACGACGTCGAAGCGCTCGCGAGAGTCCTCAGCCGTGCGCGCGTTCGTCGCAGCCAGCTCGGCGGTCCGCTCTGTGGGATTCATTCCTCGACTCCTTTGTCACGCTTCTGTTATTGGTAGCCTATCAACTAGCTGAACGATCAGCTAGTTATCTTGAGCCGAGGGAGAACGCCCATGGCAGATCTGAAGGACGTGCGGGGGAAGGCGGCGGAACGCACCCGAGACGCCGAACGGACACGAGAGGTGATCCTGGCCGCCGCCGAGGATCGCTTCGCGCGTCTCGGGTTCGATGGCACGAGCCTGCAGCAGATCGGCGAGGCGGCCGGAGTCGCACGCAGTACGCCCGCCTACTTCTTCCGTAGCAAGGAAGCGCTGTACGAGGCGGTGCTCGCGCGCGCCGTCACCCGCGCCCAAGAAGCGATGGCGCGCGCCTACGCCGAAGGAGACGAGGACGGCTCAGCCCAGGCCGCGGTCGAGTCATATGTCGGCGCCTTCCTCGACTTTCTCGGCCACGATCCGAACTTCGTCCGGCTCGTCCAGCGCGAGGCGCTCGAAGACGGAAGCCGCGTCGCCGAGTTCTTCGGCCGCTCTGTGGATGAGGCTGTGGCCGCGCTCAAGCCAGCAGCCGACAAGGCCGGCATCTCACCACATCGCCTTGTCCTCGACCTCGCCGCTATCTGCTGGTACCCGTTCGCGAACGAGCACACGCTCATGCCGGCACTCGGGATCAACGCCCGCGACCCAGCCTTCCTCGAGGAACAAAAACGGCACCTCGGAGATCTGGTGCGAGCGATGACACGCCCAGAGCGTAAGCGACGCACGCGGCCTCGGCGCCCCTGACGTTCGCGCCTGGCATCACGCTCCTCTGGATCTCGCCCACTTGACGCGACCGCTACGTTCGAAAGAGCTCCCCTTCTCCGTACCGGAAGGATCGCGTGCAGCACGAGCTGCAGCAGCACAACCCAAGCCAGCCCGCCTCGCTCTGGCTGAGCGCGGTCCAGGCGACACTGCACTGCCTGACCGGCTGCGCGATCGGTGAGGTGCTCGGGATGGTGCTCGCGACCGCGCTCGGCTTCGGGAACGCAGCTTCGATCGCCGTCTCGGTCGTTCTCGCCTTCTTCTTCGGTTACGCGCTGACGATCCGGCCGGTGTTGCGCGCCGGGCTCGGCTTCCGCCGCGCCGCCGGCGTCGCCTTCGCTTCCGACACCGTCTCGATCACCACGATGGAGATCATCGACAACGCTTTCATCCTCGTCGTTCCGGGCGCGATAACCGCCGGGCTCGGCGACGCGCTGTTTTGGTGGAGCCTCGCGCTCAGCCTCGTCATCGCGTTCGCCCTAACGGTGCCGGTCAACCGGTGGCTGATCGCGCGCGGCCGCGGCCACGCCGTCATGCACGAACTGCATGCCCACTAGCGCCTCGGGGCCCTACGCAACCTCGGTACGGTCGCGCAAACGAGCAGAAAGCCGCAGTCCTTATGGCAAAGCGAACAACTCGCGACCACATGCCTGGAATTGACGCAGAAGGGGCCCTCCGTCGACCGCTCACGTGGCAGGAAATCCGCGGCGATACGCGCCGGCGCGCGGACGAGCTGCTGTGCACGGACGCGGAGGCCGCGGCGCTCGAGGCGCTGCGCGTCGCGACCGGGGAGACGGACGGCGACATGGAGCGGCACACCGTGCGTCAGTATCTGATCGCGGAGCGCCTCGCCGACACGCGCGGCATCACATTCGACCGTGAATTGTTGCTGTGCGCGTCGTTCCTGCACGATGCGGGCCTGTACGGCCCCGCCAGCACCGGCGACGTCTATATCAAGGATTCCGTCCGCTACGCGCGTCGCACGCTCGAGCCACTCGGATGGCCGGAGGATCGGTTGCGCGTATGCCTCGACGCCTGCGAGCAGCACCACGCTTTCACGGCGAGGTGGTCGATGGGCAACGAGGTCGAGCTCGTCCGCCGGTCCGATCTCGTCGAAGTGCTGCCCGAGCTCGCGCGGTTCGGCATCCCGCGCTCCTGGCTCAAGCGGGAGCTGTGGCGCGCGGTCCCCCGCGCCGGCTTCTGGCCCGCCACCCTGCAGATCACTCGTGCGCACTGGCGGCGAATGCTCCCCGGCATGTTTCGACCATCGCCACCGCCGCGAGCTGAAACCTGAGCCGTCGCCGCACCTAGGCGGTTCTTTGCGCTCGCTCAACGCAAGGCGGGCCATCCGGACACGGAACTGAAAAGGTTCATCCGGTGATCACATCGCGATCGCGTTGTGGCACCGCACCACGGCTCGTCGCGACCGCTCAGCTCCGCGCCCGACAACTCGAGGGAACACTCAGTAACACCACCGGAGGTTCGGGCGTCCACTCGCGGCTAGTCGTCTTCGGCGGATTCGTCCTCCTTGCGGGGGTCTATTGGTCGCCGGCGCACCCGCGCGTGCCCGCGGTTTCCGTCTCGGTCGCTCGATGGCAAAGAGGGGGTCGACGGTTCCAGTCCGTCAGAGGGCTCGACAAGCTTCACTCAGCAGTCCACAGAGGTTAACCACGCTTCATAGCCCCATCGCGTGGTAGCCGCTGTCGACGTACAGCGTCGTGCCGGTCACGTTGCTTGCGCCGTCGCCCAGCAGGAAGGCGGCCGCCGCCCCGACGTCGTCCGCGGTGATGTGCCGGTGGAGCGGGGAGCGCTCCTCGACGATGTCCTCCATCGTCGTGAAACCGGCGATCGAGCGGGCCGCGAGCGTCCTCACCGGGCCGGCCGAGACTGCGTTCACGCGGATGTTCTTCGCCCCCAGATCCCAGGCGAGATAGCGCACGCACGCGTCGAGCGTCGCCTTCGCCACGCCCATCACGTTGTAGTGCGGCACCGCGCGCTCGCCCCCGAGATAGGTCATGGTCAGGATCGAGCCGCCGCCGGCCTTCTCCATGAGCGGCTCGGCCGCCCGCGCGCACGCGACGAGGGAGTAGGCGCTGACGTCGACCGCGAGCCAGAAGCGGTCACGCGGGGTGTCGGTGAACCGGCCCTCGAGGTCCTCGGCGGCTGCGAAGGCCACCGAGTGGACGAGCAGGTCTAGCTCGCCGCCGAACGCCTCCCCCACCTCGCCCAACACGCGCGTGACGTCCTCGTCGGAGCGGACGTCGCACTCCGTGACGAGCGGCGCGCCGACCGAGTCCGCCAGCTCGCGCACGGTCGACTCGATGCGCTCCCCTTGGTACGTGAAGGCGAGGCTCGCGCCGCCGGCCGCGAGCTCGCGGGCGATCGCCCAGGCGATCGAGCGGCGGTTGGCGACGCCGAGGACAAGACCTCGCTTCCCTTCGAAAGGCCCGGACATGGCGCGATCCTAGAGCGATAGCCTGTCGGCTGTGGGCCGGGTCGCGGTCGTCACGGGCGCCTCCTCGGGCATCGGCGCCGAGATCGCCCGCCTGCTCTCCGCTCGCGGCGATCTGTGCATCCTGCTCGCGCGCCGCGCCGATCGCCTGCAGACGCTGGCGGAGGGGCTGGGCGGCGAGGCCGAGCCTTGCGACGTCTCCGACCGCGCAGCGGTCGAGGAAGTCGCGGCTCGTATCCTCGCGCGGCACCCGAAGATCGACCTGCTCGTGAACAACGCAGGCATTCCGGGGAGGACGCGATTCCTCGACGGCGATCCCGAGGTGATCGAGCGGCTGATCCGGATCAACTACCTCGGCGCGGTCTGGTGCCTACGCGCCTTCCTGCCGGGCCTGCGCGCGGCTGCGCCGTCGGACGTCGTGAACATCGTCTCGGTCTCGGGCGTCGTCGCCGGGCCGCCGAGCGGGCCCTACTCGGCCTCGAAGCACGCCCAGCTGGCCTTCTCCCGCACCGCCGCGGCCGAGCTGCGCCAAGAGGGGATCCGGGTGCACACGGTGAAGCCGGGCTTCACCCAGACGGAGGGATTCCCGCAGTCGTGGCTCCCGCGTCCCGTGCAGCGGATCGTGATCGGCCCGCGGGAGGTAGCGGCGCACGTCCTCCGCTCCCTCGAGGAGGGTCGCGGCGAGACGACGGTGCCCTGGTTCTACGGTCCGATCGCGCCGCTGCAGGACGCGATACCGAACGTCTTCACTCGTGTTCTTGGCCGTATGCCGAAAGCACCCTAGAATCGCCGCATGGCTACTCGGACCGAACCGACGATCAAGGACGTCATCGCCGTCGCCGAGTTTCGGTCTGCCCTCCGGCACTTCCTGCGTCGCAGCGAGAAGATCGCGCGCAAGTCGGGCCTTACGCCGCAGCGCTACACGCTGCTGATGATGATCAAGGGCGCGCACGACGGAAGCGAGCAGTCGACCGTGACCGAGCTGGCCGAACGGATGCAGCTCGCGCAGAGCACCGTGACCGAGCTCGTACGCCGGGCCGAGACTGCGGGGCTCGTCGAGCGCGAGCAATCGCAGCGGGACGCGCGGGTAGCCCACCTGCGCTTGACGGCCGAGGGAGAGCGCCGCCTGATGCTCTCGTTCACCGAGCTGGAGACGGAGCGCGCGCAGCTGCGCGAGGCGTTCGCCAACCTCGACGGCGGCGTCACCGGCGACTGAGCAAGTACCACCCGATGCTTTCGGCGAGTAGCCGCGGCTCGGCGGCCGCAAGCGCCTCGGCCCGCGCACGGCTTTCTCCCTCCGAGCCGGCGAGGTCGAGATAGGCCGAGAGCTCCCGTCGCT